>OJBV01000048.1_pt1 | contig 22786 bp, 15 predicted proteins | sample 1590821 | NCBI WGS metagenome assembly OJBV01 (sample SAMN05416694, study PRJEB24817) | seawater metagenome | isolation source: Sea water | place: Canada:Atlantic | collected 2013-07
TTTTTCGATTAAATTGGCTTGAAGTAATCGGAAAGCATGCTCTAATTATCTATCTGACTCATCAGATAGTGTTGTTTAGTGTTGTGAGCTTGGCATACAACCTATTGAATTAATTGGCTTTGTAATACTCTAGCTTGATTGAAGCTTTGAATTGGTGATTCTTGTAATCGTAGTTAATATTTCTGCAGGAGAAAGCGACTATTCAGTAAGATCATTACTGTAATTAAAAATAGTATATTAAAAAGAGAGACGATTACAAGAAACCAAAACCTAACCGTAGTGATTCATTAAATTAGCAATTCTTTTTAAAAAAATTGCATGCTCACAGGCTTCTTCTGAAGAATATATTTCTTCTTGTATATCAACTGGAACACCACGAATTCCTGAAACAATTCCTATCTTATATTTTTCAAACATACGAATACAAACAGTAACATATTTGCCAGCCATTGGCGCTCTTCGTAATTTATCAAGAACTTTTCTAAGGTCATGACTATGTTCGATCGCGGCCCTTCCATTTGATGGAGCAGTTCCAACAGGACTATTTCTGTGCTCTGAAATCAATTTTCTGCGTGATTCATCATCAAACAAAAGAGGCATTACATAAGTCCTCGTAATATAATCATCTGTCTCAGCATAAGATTCGTTTGCAATTACACCTTTTTCTTTATTTGTCATAATATATTCCTATTTTGTAATTAATGGTTGCGACAAGGCACTGACTCTCCTCGCTCCTCTTTTAATCGTCCTGCCTCAATTTGGGCGCCTTCAGGGGTGTTAAAGATCTTATCTTCAAAAAGTATTAATGGCTTTGCTCGATCTGCATTCAACTGGCCAACACACCACTCTTTTCCTTCAACAATGCAAACTGCAACATAAGCACCTGCAATTGGCCCAATGTGTCTATTATTAAGTGTAAATAAATATTCTGACAAATCATTAACTTTATCCTCATCTAGAGGGCTAATTACTCTTTTCTCTAATTCATTAAGAGGCTCAGTGCTTGTTCCAACAACTGACTTACCAACAGGTGGATCCATCATATCGGGGTGTTTATTAGTAATCATTTTAATATAACTCCTTATCTATATTATTAAGGCAAAGGTCCATCTTTTAAAAATCCTCTTATTGCATTTTCTGTAATACGAGAAACATTATTATTGTAATTATTATGCGAAAGACTTCCACACCACGACAAAGATCCTGGAGCAAAAACTCCACCATCATTTGGTGTTTTATAAAATACCATATCAGCTCGAACCATTGGATTCTCAGTACCACTTCCGTGATACCCACGAACAGAAAAGTGAATCTCTTCATTAACTTGCAACATTAAATTGGTATGTCCAACTGAATGCGCTAATAAATATGAATCATGTGGAGTTCCGAATTCAATGTCATACCGATCCAACTCTACACCTGCAGCCCCACCGCCAACAAGCCCAAAATCACCGATTTTTTCACCATTCCCTACCCCTTCCATTATCCAAGCTGTCTCTGGTCTTTCACTATCCTTATCTCTAACATAGTAGGATGAAACATCAAAACCATAAGCCGTAAAAGTGAGTCCACAAAGCTTACTTGGAATTCTTCCTCGAGCGCGCCACATGCCTCCATATTTTCCATCAAAAGCATTATTATATTCCCCAGGATTTGCTGTCCAAGCTCTAGTTCCAGCCTCTCCTTTACGAACTTCAATAATATTAGAATTATCAGGATGATACTCACTACACCAGTAGAAACCATTTGCACCTAAATAAATCCATCGACCACCATCTTGTTGATATTTTTCATAAGCAGAAAACATTTTTTCTGAAGTATATTCTGGATGACTTCCAGTAAGTACAGTTTGATATTTATTTAATAACCCAACTCCTTCTCGATGCAAGTCTTCATCAGTATGAATATCAAAATCAAAGTTTTTTTCTTCAAGCCAGTCAACAAGATGAAGATCACCATTAAGCTGCCATAAAGATGGAGAGAGCCAATGACGATATTTAGGGCGCATATTTAAAATTGGTCTAAGTCTTGATGAGTAGCAAACGCCACTTCCATCTGAATGAAGTGAATAAGTAGAAAGTCCATATTCTCTATGCTCATTTAAATATAGATCAGCTGCAGTCATTACAGGAACCTTTCCAGCTAATAACTCAGCCACAACACAGTTGGTACAAAGATTATCATTTGAATATGCTAAGTATGAATTTGTAGGCAAAATAAAAGCCAATTTTGAAGTAGTTTTTCCTTTTGGAGGACGAACAACAAAAGGAATATAATCTTCTGTTTCTGGAGAGTCTTCACCACCAATCCTTAAGCGAGCAGCATAAATACCACTTTTTAAGCCATCAGGAATTTTAAGTTCAAAATCAACTTCCCAACGTGCGTCATCTATATCATCGTCATGAAAATGAATTGCACCATACTCTTCAGGCTTATGATGATAAACAATTTCATCTCCAGTCCAGTTAAAGCCTGTCATAGCCCTAACAGGCATATTAATAATGACACCATTTAACATAGAAGGCGACGTATCAATTATGCAAGTTGAGGCGATGTTTGTAGTTATATTCGCATGAAAATCCCAAGCTCCAACAACGTCGTTACGTAATTCTGCCTTACAACCCTGGTAACCACGTGCCAAAGATTCTATTTCAGACCTAGTTAAAGCTCTCCTTGAGAGTCTTGGGCGATCTATTTTTCCGTTATATGTATGAATTTGCTCTGGCAATTCTATAGGCTCCAACACCTCTTTAAAATGTCCTCCAGAAATATGTCTTCCTGACCTCTGATATTTTGTACTTGCTGCCATTAGAAAAGGGGCATCATTGATACCTGGCTTTATACTATTAATAGACTCCACCACAGCAGTAGTTTCTTCTGCTGGATTTAATAAGCCTTGGCCTAATCCGCCATTAGTTGATGTTACAACAGGTTCTTGAAATAACGTAACTTTACCTGTGCGCGCATCATAACTAACTGCTGCAAGATACCAAACCTTCCTTAAAAGTTTTTTATCACTTGAAAGCTTCATAATCTGGCCACTGCCATCGCCTATTTCGACAGACAAACAATTATGCTCGTCTATAAACAACCCATAGCCACTTTTAGTTTCTTCAACCCATTTAGTTAAAACGCCCTGGCGTCCTTTTTGTGGAGTACCAAGACCAACAACAGGTGTTGTTGGGAATATATAACACTGAAGTGTAAAGCTTTCTAAATTAAGACGCTCATCTTGAGGGACGATTACATAAGAGCCACCATGTATTTTTTGATTTTTTCCTGGATAATTTTTATTACATTCAGCCTGAATTTCTTCTTCTTTGTATCCAGGACCGTCAGGGTTAGTATCACCATGTATTAATCGGACTATTTGTGTTTCGTAAACTTCACTATCTTCAGAGTTAATATAAAATTGTATGTTATCTCCAGGACAAACAGAGTATTTGTCGCTATAACCAGTAATTCTCAACATAATATTTCCTTAATTTTTTATTAATTTAAAGTTAAACTTTTTAGGCTTTATCGCCTTCTATATCGTCGCCTTTTTTTTCATCCTTCTTATAATCCCCAAGAATGTTTTTAATATTGCTTATCTCTTTAGATGACATTCCAATTTCATCAAGAAGATTGTCAACAAAAGGAGCCTGTGCGCGATAACGTAATGCGGAATTAACTACATTTTCAGAAAAATTTCCGCCTCCATTTACTGGTCCAACAAAATCTCCATTGGAACTATTTGAATTGAAGCCAGGCATTCCATTAAGTTCATAAATTTTTATGTCATCAATATTTTCCATTGGCTTAACAGCTTCACGAATAATTGAGTCAAGATTCTTAGCAATCTCCATTCTTAGATCGCTTTGACGACTTTCATCACTTCGAGCATTTTCAGCCTCATTTAGCATCAAATTTCCTGCTGCATCTACTTCATATCGAAGCTTACTTGCAAGAGAAGCATATTTATCAGTTTGCTCTTGCTCCTGTGCTGCTTCTTTTTCAGCTCTAGCAAGGGTGGTAATTTGTATTGCTTCACTCTCACCCTCTTTTTCAGCATTAATTATCTGAAGCTTCTTTTGTCGCTCTGCAACTTCAACCTCCTGTGCTGATTGAACCTGCTCCTCTGCGACAACAACTTGAGCCCTAATATGTTCTTTATTTTCTACTGCCTTTAATACTTCTACAGTTTTGGCTATAATTTCAAGCTCACGATCTTTCTCTTCAATCTCAAGATTTTTTCTCTTTTGTATTTCAGAAGCTTGAGACAATTGATCATTATTAATTCGAGAGATTTCAAGAGATCTCTTTTGATCTATTTCCATCTTTTTAACTTCTTCGTTTGCTTTTATTTGGGCCTGTTCAGATTCTATATATTGCTCAGACTCAACCTTAAGAACTTCAGTTTTCTGTTTTGCCCTTTGAGAAGCAATATCTTCTTCCTGTTGGAGTCTTGCAAACTCATTTTCTTTTTGAATATCTAATGCTCTAATTTCAGCCTCAAGATTTTTTTGCTTAATGTCAGTTTCAGTTTGTCTTTCAATTTCGTTTCTTAATCTTTTTCGCTCTTCAATCTGAAGTGTTAGCTCATGCTCCCTCAATGAACGCTCAACTTCAATTGTATCTTGTTGTTGAATACGTGCTTTTTCAATATCCTCTTCAGACTGGATTCTGGATTCTTCAGCTAAGCGCTGCTGTGTTGAGGTTTCAATAGCCATATCAGTACGCTCTCTATCTCGCTGTTTGGCAATTTCACGCTCCTGTGATAACCTTGAAAACTCTCTTTGTTGATCAATTTCCAGAGCTTTCTGCTCAGCTTCCAGATTTTTTGCTCTAATTCTTATTGTTGTATCTTGCTCAATATCATTACGCTTTTTCTTTCCTGCTTCAATTTGCTCTGTAAGCTGAGTAAGACCTTCCGCGTCAAACGCGTTAGATGGGTTAAATACCTCTAGTCCAGCTTGATCTAAACTAGTTAGAGAAACGGCTTCAAGCTCTAGTCCTGTCGCACTTAAAGATTCAGCAACAATAACCTTTACTTCCTTTATATATTCGCCCCTCTTCTCCTGTATTTCTTCCATTGTCATTTGTGCTGCAACAATACCTAGTGCGTCTACAAATCTACCTTGGACTAATTCTCTTAAACTTTCAGGCTCCATTGTTCGCTTACCTAAAGTACCCGCTGCAATTGATACTGCCTCCTTTGATGGAGTTACGCGTACATAGAATTCTGCAATTATTTCAACTCGCATTCTATTTTTAGTAATAAATGATTTATCACCACCACGCTTAACTTCTATACGCAATGTTCGCATTCCAACAGAAGTTATATTGTGAATTATTGGTAATACAAATGCTCCCCCACTTAATATAACCTTTTCACCTCTAAGTCCAGTTCTCACAAAAGAAACCTCTTTGGATGATCTGCGATAAAGCCAATGCAGCAAATATACAAAAATTGCAATTGCTAATGCCGTAAGAATAATGGCTGCAATAATATCTGCACCAGTCATAATAATTTCTCCTTATAAAATTTGTATGTATTATTTTTCATAGTTAATTGCTTTCATTTACTAGCTGAGTATCATTCATTGCAGCTTTATAAATTACGAATCCAAAAATTACTTTATTTAAAAAATCACTTAAGTTATAAACAATATTTAAGCTATTCACATCAATACCGCCCCCAAGATTGTTTATAAAATAACCAAGTGGGTAAATTGCCCATCCAATAGTTAAAATTAATCTGAGGCCATTAAATGCCATATGTGTGGCTTCATTACCACTCTCTAAATTTGCACGTCCTGCTTCTCCCATATACAGTTCACCGAGAATATAAAGCCAACCCACAACTCCTATAATAAATCCTAACGTAGCGCTCATATAACCAGCTGCCCCTAGAAATTCGCCAATCACCATTACTAATGATCCAATTAATAATCTCCAAAACAAAGCTGATGAAACTTTTGTAACTGCAGACAAGATGACATAAAACAAAACAATTTGCATCGTATGTGTGAGTATCCAGTCTAAATATCGTAGAATAATTGGTGCTGAACCAGTGTCCACCCACATTGTTTTAATATAGTGGTAGAAGACTGCTGAAACCAGCATTACCACACCTAGTAATGTCATAGTTGTATGCCACTTAGTAGCAACCTTTGTTCTTTCAAGAAGAAAGAAAATAGATGCACCAAACATTGCCATAGATAGGAGCCAAAAAGTACCTCCTACAATGTCTGTTGGTAATAATGTGCTGTTCATAAAATATCCTTGGTTTTAAATTCTATTTTTATTACTTCAATCTTTAATTCATTTTAAAAAATATTTTTAATAACTCTAAAAACTAAATGTCGAGCTTAAAATCCATAAGGCCCAGAAAAAAGTTTCTGGGCTTTATGAAGTTTATTTACTTATGAATTTGGATCGTATGCCTCTGGATCCGCAGGTCTCAGGAAGAAATTATCAAGATAGTCTTTACCACCCCAAATATCTATCCCTGGATTGTACCAACCAGTAGAACCTCTATCACAATCAGTACCCATCATTGCCTCAACATCAGAGTAAGTAATTTTGCGAGGTGGTACTAAAATTGATTGAATCTTAGGACCTTGACCTTGCAATGTGCGCATCATGATGTTCCAGCCAAGCTCAACATCATCACCCGGAGGCCATGTTTGAATTGCCGCACTTATGTAATCTGGATTATTACGCCAGTAACATAAAGCACCTAACTCACCACCAATTGATAATGGAACCATCTCACGACCTGATTGCTGAAGTGCAGCTAATACTCCTGTTTCACCAGAAGACTGAACTGCCATACCGTCAAGCTGACCAGGATGAGTTGCTAACCATTTTTGTGTTTCTGCTTGACCAACTTGTGATGTCCACATATGGGCAATCTGTCCAGTAACCTTAATTCCAGGATATTGAGACAAACCATCCAAAACTCCACGGTTCTGAGAATCAGAAGCAGAATAGCCAGGAATACCCTCTACTACAAGAACATTACCCTTTCCACCAATCTCTTCGGCCATCCATGTACCAACATCAAATCCTGCCTGATGATAGTTAACTGATGAACTGACTGAAAGTGGCGATGTTGTATATCCAGTAAATGAAAAGACGGGAACGCCTCTATCAAATGCATACTGAATAGCTTGATTAAGAGCTGTCGGGTTCGAGCAACAAATAATAATTGCATCTACGCCCTGATCAACTAGCTGTCTAATCTGCTGGATTTGTAAAGCATCTTTTAGATTTGACTGTGTAACAACAATATCATTAAGTAGACCGAGCTCTTGCCATTTTGGCTTGATCTCATTCAATAACCGGTCCATTGCGCCTTTACGCCAAGTATTTCCAGCATAAGTACTTGCATAACCTACTGTCCAAGGTGGAGAGCGGTCACTCTTCCATTCCCTAAAAGCACTCTCACCTAATGGCTGCATTGAATCCATTAGATCTGGGTTATACACTGAATCAGTAATACTTTTTGGAATTTCATCTAGACCAGCAAGAGTCATTGTTGAAAATCCTAATGATAAAAAACATGCTAAAGTAAATTTTATAAATTTTTGCATTTTTATCTCCTTTTTTTGACAAGTATCATTACTTGTTTTGTGTACTTTAAAAAACTTTGATTTATAAGCTAGGTACGCTTTTAAAGCAAATTTACATAGTCTAAAGTATATGTGAGTATAGCATATTGTATATATTAGTCAACAAAAGTATGTATATTTTATTTATTACATTACATTAGTATGTATATGAGATTAAAGTATGCAGCCCTGCATTCTTATTAACCAGTAAAATAATGTACAATTAATGAGAATGCCTCATTAAAGCTTTAAAATTCAATTACTAAGAGAATAAATAAATATGCCAAATCAAGTTCAAGATAATTCAATTCGTCATCAAATCGTTATAGCGGATGACCATGCATTAGTCAGAGGTGGGCTAGAATTAGTTGTAAAAATGGCTGTACCAAATTCAGATATATTTCAAACTAATAGCTTTGATGAAACAATAAAAATTCTCTCAGAAAAGCCTTCTATTGATTTATTGCTTCTAGATCTTATGATGCCTGGAATGGATGGAGAAAAAAGCATCCTCAATATTATCAATTTGCATCCTGGCGTCCCAATAGTTATTGTTTCAGTTAAAGAAGATTTTGATTCCATCCATATGGCCATCTCTTCTGGAGCATCAGGTTACATTCCAAAAACCTCCCTACCAGAAATTACTATTAGCGCTATTAAGCTTATCTTGGCTGGAGGTGTTTACATTCCTCCGCATGTCTTGCAATCAAGAATTGATATCAAGAATGATGTCTCCCAACCAGTATCAAATATTATTAAAAAGTCCAGCATCCTATCAAAGAGACAAGAAGAAGTCTTTAATCTTATAAAGGTTGGTAACTCAAACCAGTCTATTGCAACTGAATTGGGTCTTACTATTCCAACAATTAAAATGCACGTATCAGCAATATTTAAAAAACTCAATGTTAAAAATAGAACTGAAGCAGTTGCTAAATATTCCAATATCCAAAAAGTTTCGGAGTTAATTACCTAGAGGGAGGTTTATTGAGTTCTATTTTTAAAAATGACAACTATATTTTCTTTTTAGTAGAGTATTTTAAAAATATATTCATAAAATATTCAAGGCTTCCTTGCGCGTCTTTATTTTTTTTATTGTTCTTAATAAGTTATATTTCGCCCACTCAGGCCAATGAAGGTGGTTATTGGTCTCAAAGCGTAAACGTATTCAATTATTCTTGTACAGACGGTGACGTTGATTGCTGGACAGATAAAAGAAACTCTCTAGAAACGCTTCCCCTTCAAATTTATGCTCCTTTAAAACCAAACCAAGTTAATAATAAACATCACATATGTGTTTCATTCCCTCACCTTAAAGACTCTTATTGGGTTGGAGTAGCCTATGGGATTATTACTGAAGGTCGTCGTCTAGGTCAAAAAATCACATTATTTGAAGCCGGTGGATATACAAATCTAGACGCACAACTAAATCAAGTCGATGATTGTATTACTAACGGAGGAGAGGCTTTAATTATTGGACCAATCTCAAGCAATGGTAACGCCAAACAGATAGAAATAATAAGAGAAAAAGGAATTCCTGTTGTTGTTCTTGTTACTGGAATAAATACAGCTGTTGATGCCAACTCTTTACAAAGTTTTATCGATATGGGTTATACCTCATGCAAATGGGTTTTAGATCAAGAAATAGATAATCCGAATGAAACCAACATAGTTTGGTTCCCTGGACCGCCAGGCGCAGGATGGTCTATTGCCTCAAACGTAGGCTGTTTAAAAGCTTTAAATGGATCAAAAATTAAAATACTTGAAACAAATTGGGGGGATACAGGGAAATCAATCCAATTGCAGTTGGTTGAAGAGACCCTTCAGAACTTAGCTTCAGGGCCTGAGCCAGAATTTAAATACATTGTAGGGACTGGAACAACAATTGAAGCTGCAGCAGGAGCCCTAAGAGCCAGAAAACTTCAAAACAAAATTAAACTAGTGTCCACATACTATACCCCTGGTATTGATCTTTTTATAAAACGAGGGTTAATTTCAATGGCGCCATCAGATCAAATGATTTCTCAAGCCAGAATTGCCGTTGACCAGGCAGTAAGGCTATTAGGGGGAATTGAAATGGCAACAGGAGGTCGCCCAGAATATAATACGGGTCGAATTACAGAGCACATACAGCAACCAATATTAATTGTAACACCTAAAAATTTTAATAAGTTTGACTCCTCAACAACACTAGCCCCTAAGGGGTGGTCTCCTGTTTTTTCAGTAAACTAAAAGATAATCTTAGTAATTAAAAAAACTAAATTATGAATCAATCATCAATACCTCTATTAAAGCTTAATAATATATCAAAACAGTTTTTTGAAACTTCTGTATTGGATGAAGTCACTTTTGATTTGTACCCTGGTGAAGCTCATGCCATCTTTGGTCCAAATGGAGCTGGAAAGTCTACTTTAATTAAAATTATTACTGGTGATTTACAGCCTACAAGTGGAAAAATTATTTTAAACAATGAAGAATTAAAAATTCATTCTGTCCATAATGCGAGAGAGCTTGGAATTAGTGCAGTGTTTCAAGAGTTCTCATTAGTTCCTCAACTCACTGTTGAAGAAAATTTATTTCTAGGCTCTAATGTTTCAAAAGGGCTATTTCTTAACAAGAAAAAATTGCATAAAATGGCTTGTGAGACCATGGATAGACTCGAGTTCTCTATTAAACCTGAAGAAAAAATAATTAACTTATCTCATGCCGAAAAAAGAATGGTTGAGATTGCAAAAGCATTCCATACAAGGCCCTCAATAATGATTCTTGATGAGCCAACTGCTTCTTTGGCGGAAAATGAAACAAACCATCTTTTTTCAATGATTAAAATTTTAAAAGAAGAAGGCATTGGTGTAATTTATATCACTCACCGAATGAAAGAAATTTATACAATATGTAATCGCGTAACAATTCTTCAAGATGGTAAAGTAGTTGAGACTGATAAGGTCTCTAAAATTGATGAGCAAAAATTAATTGAGCTTGCTACTGGCCGAAAAATCAAAAACTTTTTTCCTGAGATAAAAAGTCATCCTGGCAGGACGCTATTAGATGTAAAAAACCTAAGCATTCCAGATAGTTTCTTAAAGGATGTATCAATCAATGTAAGGGCTGGAGAGGTAGTTGGACTTGCAGGACTTGCTGGATCAGGAAAATCTGCAATTGGTCGGGCATGCTTTGGTATTAATAAAATTAATTCAGGCAACATAACTTACTTAGATGATGTTGTATATGACAGTTCTAAAAATATCAATGACATTAGTCCAAGAGCAATGCTTGATAGAGGAATGCTTTATGTACCCTCTGATAGAAGGGCTGAAGGACTTGTAATGGAACACAATATCAGAGAAAATATTTCTTTACCATCACTAGGGCTTCCAAAATTTTCAACTGGCTTCATGGTAAATAGAAAAAACGAAAAAGATATTGTTGAAAAGATTGGGCAACGATTAAACTTCAATAAGGGTATTGAAAATAAAATAGAGCAGCTATCTGGTGGTACTCAACAAAAAGTAATGCTTGCTAAAAGTTTTGCTCGAGACGTTCAATTATTTATTCTTGATGAACCAACAATAGGAGTAGATATTGGTACTCGCGTGTCAATTTATGAACTGATAAGCGACTTTTGTGATGCAGGAGGAGCAGTTCTCATGATCTCTTCTGATTTAACCGAACTAGTTAACTTATCTCATAGAATCTATATTATTAATGAAGGCAGCTTAAGTGCTGAAATAAACTCTGAAGAGTCAAGCGAACTTCTAATCCAAAACTATTTTTTGAAATCTAGAGAAACTGAAATCAAAGTCTAACTTTTAAAAATAAATTGAGAGCTAAGAGTTAATCAAATGTGAAAGAATAGCTCTAAACTTTGCAGGTTGAATTGGTTTTAATAACACTGGCAGCCCTTTTTCTTTAATGCTTTGTATATGAGACCTTTCTACATCTCCAGTTATTATTATGCTCGGAATTACAGACTCTAACTCTTGCTGAACTAGTTTAACTACATCAACACCTGAAGCATCTCCTGGTAATCGATTGTCAGCCACAATAATGTTTGGCAATAGGTAACCTGGAGATCTAATGATATTTTTGATTTCGTCCAGGTCTCTTCCAGCATCGACAATACAGCCCCAAGATTCCATTAACTGAATTGAAGCTTTTAAGACATCAATATCGTCTTCAACTAACAAAATTCTAGCACCAGTTAAATCCATAATGTTAGAAATAGCTTCAAGTTGAACTTCACTATTCTTCGCTTCACCAATTTCAACTAATACAGAAAAGCATGAGCCACCTCCGAGAGTAGATTTACAATCTATTGTATGGTTAAGGCTTAGAGATAAACGCTTCGCTAGAGCCAGACCAAGACCAAGCCCCTTGCTTCTATCTCGCTCTTTATTTTCAATCTGATAAAAGTCCTCAAAAATATTTGGCATTTGATCTTCTGAGATTCCACAGCCCGTATCCCAGACTTCAATTGAAACCTTATTGCCCCTCTTTCTGCATCCCATCATTACAGATCCAGCTTCAGTATAACGAATGGCATTTGACATATAATTACCTAATATACGTTCCAATAAATCAGGATCACTTCTAACAGTAATACTAGAAGGAACGATTCGAAACTGTAAGTTTTTATCTTTTGCTAAAGGTGCGAATGATTGAAAAATACTAGTAAAAATATTATTAATTGAGAAGTCTTCATATCGAGGCTTAATAGCTCCAACCTCCAATTCAGAAACATCTAAAAGAGCATTTAAAAGTCTTGCAGTTGAGGCTGAAACTGAATTTATATCTTCAATAATTGTAAGAATTTTTTCATCTTTAACTTTAGATTTTAACGCTGCTATGTACATCTGCATTGCATTTAAAGGTTGACGTAAATCATGGCTAGCTGAAGCTAGAAATAGTGATTTGGCTTTATTGGCTCTATCAGCATCTTCCTTAGCATTTTGAAGTCCGACTCCTTGCTCCCATAAGTCCTCTTTCAGCCTGTTAAAACTTCGCCCCATTCTTCCAAGCTCATCCTCTCTTTCTAATATATTTTGCTCATCTTCTAACCTTGTCACTTTTCTTAACGGGGTGTATCTATTTATTGAGTCAGTAAGTAACTGTAAAGGCTTTGAAATATTCATCCTTACAATAAGAAGAATCATTGATATAGCAAATAAAATAGAAATAATTGTTGTTATAACTATATAACTAATAGCGATTCTTTCAACATAAATTATTTTTTCTTTAGAGTCATTAATAACATTTTCTAATTCTTTACTTACTTTTTCTGCCTGAATAATAAGAGACTCTTCAGTAGATAAAATTTCATTGAGGTTTTTGATATTTAGAGTAAGTATTTGTAAATTATTTTCAAGGAATAAGTTACTTACAACTATTTGATTATATTTTTGAGAAACTACTCTCAGCTCATAGAGCTCTAGAAGTAATTGCTCTTGATTATCTACAATTATGTCGTTATTTGAAGCTTCGTCATTTTTAACTTTTCTAATAAAATCTTCAGTATCAGCAATTGACTCCTTCAATTTTTGACTAGCTAATGAAAATTTATCCTGGATTGATTTACCGCCTAAGAGCTGCACATATTTATCATAAAAACTTGTTTTATCACCATCTTGGTTAACGATTTGGGTAACCGTTATATAGAGCTCATTGAGACTAAGCCTTTGACTATAAACACTATCATCAATTCTATGAACGGACTCGATTAATGGAATTGTGATAGAAGACATTTGTTTGGTTTCGCTGCCAACTGTGTAGATTTGCGAAAAAGCAACTAGCATTAATGAAATAAAAGCAATAATTTCAATAAATATTAAAGCTAAGATTTTTTGATTAAGAGATAACCTATTAAAGAGATTTTTTTTAATTTTTTTCATATATTAGTTGTGAATTTTTAGATCTCAGAATCTAAGAAAACATTCAAATTTAATGAATTATAAAAAATCATTCTTATTCGGTCACTATTTTTTTAGGGTTGATAACATTTGCTGCCTAAAATACTCAGCACTAATAGCTACTATAAGCAACACACCTATAACAACCATCTGTAAGTATGAACCAACTCTCATTAGGTTCATTCCATTTTGTATTAAGATAATAAAAAATGCCCCTAAAACAACATTCTGAACTCTGCCAACACCGCCAAGAAGGCTTACCCCTCCAATCGCACAAGCAGCAATGGATAGCAATGGATAGCTTGCACCAATGTTAGGCTCTCCAGTTTCCAGTCTGGCAGTAATCAATAAAGCCGCAAAACTCGTTATAACTGCAGAAAAAACATAAGCACTCACTATATAAATACGAACATTAATGCCAGAAAGTTCTGCTGCTCTGATGTTTCCTCCTATCGCATAAAAGTACCTCCCCATCTTTGTCATATTAATAAAAATATAAACCAAAATAATAAAAAATAGAGTGATCCATATAGTTAATGAAATACCTAGAAACGTGCCATAGCCAAAAATATTCGTGAATGATTCGGGCATTCCATAGATTGGAATTCCTCCAGTAATAGTAAGAGCTAACCCAAAAATAATTGAAGACATGCCAAGAGTCATTATGAATGGGGGTACTCGTAAAAAAGCAACACCAAGGCCATTGACTAGGCCAATACACGCTCCAACCAGAAGACCTGCTAAGCAGCCTATAAAAATTGCCTCCCAGCCGGAACCATATCCAGACCACAAAGCCACCATTGTCATCGAAGCAACTACAGAAGTCATTGCAAGAATTACACCAACAGAGAAATCCAACCCTGCAGTCAGCATAACTACCATCTGAGCCATAGCCACAAGAATAAGATCTGAAGAATGTCGTGCTACGCCTAGAATATTTTGTGTAGTTAAAAAATTATCACTAGCAAATGAGAAAGTAATTAGAGCAACACCAAGAAACCAGGGTAATACTCCAGCTTTAATAAATGAAGAGGACAAGAATTTCTTGAGTATTGAAAAATAATTAAAAAATTCACTCATATTTATATTTACTTAATAAACCCAAGAATATGACAATATATCAAAGAAAGTTAAAAAAAATAGTTTTAAAAAAAACATACTAACCATCATTTTTATTCATGATTGTAACATTATTAAACATTACTTTACTAATAATATAAGAATTAATACATACTATTGACTATGGTATGTGATAGTAGTAAACTGCACCTATACTTTTGGATGTTTTAAAATAGAATTTCTGTATATATAAATTTCTAAATAAATACATAGCCATTAGTCTGAAGTGACTCCTATTTCAATTTAGAGGTGTATTTAATTGGCCGAACAAGTGCAAAAGACAGTAGAAGATGATCCTTCAGATTTACCAGAAATACTAACCAAATTTCCGGGTGAGCTTCATGTTAAAAACGTAAGCAAATCATTTGGGGTAACTAAAGCCCTTGATAATGTGTCCTTTACTGGATATTTTGGTGAAATCCATGCAATTATTGGTGGAAATGGCTGTGGGAAAAGTACATTAGCTAAGGTGCTCGCGGGTGTCTTGCCAATTGATTCAGGGAAAGTGTCAATTAATGGCCATCACCCATCCACACCAAAGGAATCTCGCGATTTAGGCGTTTCAATGGTATTTCAAGAGGTTCTTGTAGCAGATGAAGCATCGATAGTTGATAACTTATTTATTGGTATTGATGGTTTTTTCTCAAAATCAATGTCGGATAAAGATAAACAAGATAAAGCTAGAATTTTATTAAGTGAATTAGCTGATGAAGATATCGACCCCTTAATGCCAGCTGGAAATCTTCCACTAAGTACTAAAGCCTGGATTACCATTGCTAGAGGATTACTAAGTGAGCCAGATTTACTAATTTTAGATGAATCATCAGCTGCATTAGATTTCGACTCAACTGAGCGTCTTTTTAATAAGATGAGAGAACTACGTGATAAGGGTACAGCAATAATAATAGTAACTCATAGAATTGCAGAGTTAGTAAGAATCAGTGATCGTTGCACAGTTATGAGAGATGGGAAAGATGTTGGTGTTTTAGAAAAAAGTCAAATTACTGAAAAAAATCTTTTACAACTGATGACAGGAAAAGATCAAAGCAAAGACTCAACTAAACAAGATGCTCACAAATCATCTCACTCACAAGTAGCGCTCAGAACTCAAAATATGAGGGTTTGGCCAACAAGTGATTCTTCAAATTTTGAATTAAATAAAGGCGAAATAGTTGGAATAACTGGCCTAGATGGCCATGGTCAAGATGACTTTGTTCGAATATTAGCTGGTATTGCACCAGCTGCAGAAGGAGTAGCTGAAGTCAGCACAAACCATGGTGTTGATTTTTCTTCGATTAACACTCTTGCAGATGCAAAAAAATTTGGAATTGCATTTGTTTCAGGTGATCGAAAAAGAGAAGGAATTTTACCAAATCTAAGTATTGTTGAAAATTTAGCAATTTCTATGTACGACAAAAATACCAATATACCCGGCGTTCGCCTTATTGAATGGGGTGCAATAAATGACATTTATGATTGGGAAGTAGAGAGATTAGCTATTAAAGCAGGCGCCAAAGAAAATTTGATTACATCTTTAAGTGGCGGTAATCAACAAAAAGTAATGCTAGGACGTGCTTTTTCCACCCATCCCAAGACTTTGGTTTTATTAGATCCTGCTCGTGGAATAGATTTACAAACTAAAAGAGATCTTTACAAACAACTAAGAGAATTTGCGGATGAAGGAAATTCAGTAATTTACATGTCAAGTGAACTTGAAGAGTTCATAGGGTTTTGTTCGCGTGTAATTGTATTTCGCAATGGCAGCATTTTTGAAACATTTTTAGATCAAAAAATTAATGCTGATGGAATTCTTGAATCAATGTTTGGACATATTCAAAATCAAGATAACTCTGATATAGAGCATAAAGAGTTGGTGAACTCAAAATATCCTGAAAACACAAAAATGGAGAATGAAATGAGTGAATATAACGTAAGTAAATATTTCAAAAATGAGATCAAAACAGAAGCCTCAACTAAATCTTCAAAGCAGGATTTCTCACCTTCTGATGAAGAAAATTTTAATTCAATAATCAATTCTTCTGAAAATCAAAATAATGATGGCAAAAAAGTTGAAAAGAAAACAGCTGAGGAATTAACCGAGTCTTTTGAATATTCTAAAGATGATTCAAATCAATTTGAAAAGTTAATGAAATTCAAAAAAAATCCTAACCAAAAAATTACTTTGGGTCAGGCAAATAAAGTAGATGGTTACTCAGCAGCCGACGAAGAGCTATTCAAAAAATTTGAAATTGAAGATGATAGTAATGAAAATAAAAATGAGCTAGATAGAGGCTTAAGTAGTCAAAAAATCACCTCCTCTAATAATATAGATCATAAGAGCGTTAAGTCAAATACTCAGGAATATAGTAAGGAAGATTTAGAAAAATTTGAAAAATTATTCTCTAAAGAATAGGACAATTTAATATAAATATTACAAAATGAACTTTTAACGATAATGGAATTAATCAAAAAACAAGAATCAAATTCTGGGGCTAGTACATATCTTATAGTTCCTATAGTCATATTCTTCCTATTACTTATATTTGCAGTTATTAGAGGCCCATATATGGTTTCAAGTACTGGATTTGGTGGTTTAATAATTGTTGTGGCTCCACTAATACTTGCAACCTATGCATTAACAGTAATAGTTATGGCTGGAAGAGCAGGAGTTGATTTATCAATTGGGCCATTAATTGGATTTATCAATGTTGGCATGATTCAGCTAATCGGGCTAGGTTTAATTGAATCACCAATTGCAATATTTTTATACGCCATTGGTGTGGGTATTGCTTATCAAGTTCTAATGGCTTTAATAATTGTATTTGTTCGAGTGCAGCCAATTATTGTGTCATTAAGTGGCTACCTCTCGCTTGTTGGATTGAATCTCATAATTATGCCTCGACCATCTGGCTTAGCGCCTGATTGGATGTATAGCTGGGGAGCTGGTACTACTATTTTTTCTCCCGTTTTAGTAATATTAATAGTTGCAACAGCAGGATGGTACTTGCTTGCTCAAACAGCCTTCTGGGGTAATTTAAAAATGATGGGTTCTGATGAGCGAGCAACCTACACAAGCGGAGTTAATATAAACATGGTTCGTATTGGCGCTCATGTTATAGGCGGTATTTATGCAGGACTTGCTGCGATTACATTTACATCTCTAATTAGCTCTGGTGATCCAAGTCAGGGAACAACTTACACACTAATGGCAGTTACTGCACTTGTCCTGGGTGGAGCAAATTTAGCAGGTGGTCGAGGAAGTGCATTTGGCGCCCTTCTAGGTTCACTAAATATATTTTTAATTACCTTTGCACTTTCAACTTTTAACTTTGGAAAAATGCAGAGTTTCGTTACCGATTTCTCATATGGACTTATGCTGGTTGTTTCATTATTAATTAGTATTGCGATTCCATTTCTTCAAAAACGTGCTCGAGGACTATCGCCATCCCTAGTGTTTTTAGTAATGGGAATAGTTTCCTTAGGGGTAATGGTAAGCGTATCGATGGACAAATCATTTGGAGTAAAAAGATATAAGGCATTTGTAGCTGCTGTTGAGCAGGAAACTATGTCAGCAGGAACAATTATGTTTCTTATAATTATTGGGGTGGCATTGACTGCCTATATTATCAAAGTTGCTTTTAAACATATAAGCGGCCCAATGATTGGACTTATGATTGTTGTAATAATTACTGCTTTTGGTCTAATATTTAATCCTGATTCTACTTCAGAAGTAGTTTTCTCACCAGCTATGATTGATTATTCAATAATGATATTTAGCATGGAGGAAATCTCGAGCTCTTCATCATTCCTCTCTATTAATGCATTAAGTAAGACAACATATCTATTAATCGGTCTAGTAGGTGTAGTGCTATTGTCATCACTAATAATTCTGACAATGCTTCCAGGAATAAAAACTAGTATCAAGCGTTTAGCAATGATAATGTGCATCGCTATTGTTCCAGTTATTGCAATTGGAGCTGTATTTTTTCAAGATGCAGATAAGGGATATTTAACAAGTAGTTTCTCAGGTGAAGTTTTTGCAATACTAATGGTCTCAGCACTTCTCTTCACAATTACCATACCTTTAGTTCATACAAAAATAAAAAATATCAACAATATTTTTATTGGCGCAATATCTATTATTTTCTTAATTGTTATGTACTTCTTTATAGGCAATAGTGTGGTTTCAGTTGACCCAAATATGGGAGTATTAACAAACTATTCAATGCCAATTATTCCAACTGGAGTAGAAAGTTTACCGACCAAATTTATCGAATATACGGCACCAATAAGGATGAATGTTGATGCCAGTGGAATGGCACTAATTACTGAAATTGCCTACATTGCCATTATTATTGTTTTATTACAAGTATTTTTACGCATTGCTATGGGAGAAACTAGTTTTAATAGTTTTTGGAAATATTGGTATATAGCTGCTTTTGCTATTCTAGCTTGGGGCAGTTTATTTTATGCAATAGGTGTGCCAATATGGAAACTCATTGTCATTATTGGAATCACAATTGTTTCTGCTCCAAATGTAATGCACATAATAAGCACATACATTATTGGTGATCATAAAGATGATGCAATAAGCAAATGGGAAGGATAAATAATGAAAATATTTCAAAATAATTGGGTTAAAAATGCGCATTAATAGAATGGGAAAAGCTGCCTTTTCATTTTATAAATGGCTGGGCTTTATTGTTGCTTTAATAGTTTCAGTTATCAGTGCTGTTTTAGGTTTTATTGATAACACTCCCTCACAACTTGTTATGCTTTATACAGTTGCAATCTTTGGTTCAATCTTATGGGGCTGGCATCACCTTTCAGTAAGATGGACATACATTGACGGCCTTGAAGAGGAAGATCTACAATTAGTAGAAAATATAGAAATCCAAGATAAAGAGTCTACTGAAAGCTACTTTAGTTTCCTTATCAAGAGTAACAAGGGTGCCATTATTGGCATATTAGCAATGATTATTGCATTTGTTGGACTTGCCTTTGCTATGGATGATTTTCTTCAATGGCAAAATATACTTTCATTGGTGGTATTTTTTCTAACTCTCTTAATATTAATCATCACCAACTCAGTTGCGAAAAATAATAAAAGTGCGCTTATGGGATTAGCAGTATTAATTGGACTTTTTATTATGGGTTCATTAATTGTAGATGGCTTTATCTCAACTTTGAATCTGAAATCAATGCTTCTTTTTGCATCATTCCTTGGGCTTGCATGTATTGGACAAACACTTGTAGTATTACTAGGCGGATTAGACTTATCAGTCAGCTTTGTAATTGGAGCTGCAAATATTGGCTTAATGTATTTAATCACGCTAGGAATTCCTCCATGGATCTGCATAGTTGCTGTTTTATTAATGGGATTAGGTGTTGGAATAGTTAATGGCTTATTAAGTTTTCGTATACAAGGTCAAGCACTTATCTTAACTCTGGGTGTTGGATTTGTAGTTACTGGCGCCGTTCAAGCCTTAACAACTATTGGTTCAGATTTTGGAGGAAGCGTTTTTGGTGTTGTGCCAAAGTGGTTGTCTAATATAGCTGCAACAAATGGAACTTTTATTGGCATTAGCATCCCGCCTGTTGTTGTAATCTGGGTTGTTTCATCAATCCTTATGATTATCGCACTATCAAATACAACTTGGGGAAGAAACCTATATGCAGTAGGTGGAAACCGGACAGCTGCAGCAAGATTATCAATATCAGAGAGGGCTTACTGGATAGGAGCATTTGCAATAGGGGGGTTTGTTTCTGCACTAACTGGTATTTTACTTTTAGGATGGAGTGGTGGTGGGTTTGTTGGCGTTGGTGGTCCTTATCTTTTTCAAACTATAGCTGCTGTTGTAGTTGGAGGTACTTCACTTCTTGGAGGAAAAGGAGGATATGGATTTACAGTTATTGGTGTTCTTGTTTTACAAGTTCTATCGTCATTTTTAGTAGGCATTGGATTAAGCTATGAAGGGCAACAATTTGTTTTTGGCCTGTTAATCCTCCCTATGGTAGCTTTATATGCCAGATCACCTCATATAAGAACACAAATTTAAATATAAATTAATCATGATGTCTAAAAATAATTCAAGGATACAAATAAAATGACTAGCGCAATAACATGGATATTTATATTTTTAGTCCTTTATTGGTCTTACTGTTTTTTTTGGGGAGTTCGAGCTTCAAAGCAAATAGCATCTGCAGATGACTACTTCCTATCTGGTCGAAGTTTATCGCCATGGGTATTTGCTATAGCAGCAACAGGAATATCCTTTGCAGGATGGACTTTTATTGCCCATCCTGGACTGATTTTTAGAGATGGATTTCAGTTTGCAAATACTTCATTTTTCGCCATAGCTGTTGCAATTTCTGGAGTTGTTCTTCTCAAAAGACAATGGATGCTTGGAAGGCGTTTTAGATTTACTACATCTGGTGAAATGCTTTCAGCATACTTTAAAGACGACACCCTAAGAGTTATTTCAGTTTGTATTGCACTTTTATTTGGTATTCCATTTGCTGCATTACTCTTTGGATCCTCAGGATTCCTAATAAGTGAATTAACTAATGGTATTTTTTCACGAAATGTAGCTATGTGGTCATTATCTGGATTTGTTCTTTTATATTCAATCATGGGTGGAATGCAAGCAATAGCAAAAATTTCAGTAGTGCAGACTATACTATTTTTCCTTGGAATGATTATTTTGGGCTTATTTGCTCTTGATCTTGCTGGAGGCTTTGATTCATTAAACCAAGGCTTAGCAAACATTGCAAAAAATATAACCAGTCATCTTGGAAAAACTAAAGGCATGGGTGGAGGAAACTTCCCAGGATACTTTGCAATTCCTGGTGTAATTCAATTTACAGATGGCATAGGAATTGAAACCCCAAAGGGAGGACCATGGACTGCAATTATGACTCTTACATTTATGATGTCAGTTATGGGAATTCAATCCTCACCAACATTCACAATGCTTGGGTTTACCAGTAAATCAACCAAAGGCTTTTCAATTCATCAGATATGGGGCGCGGCAGCATGTGTTGGTATTATCATGTTTTTATTTTCCACTCTACAAGGAGTAAGCGCAAATCTACTAGGAGCAAATAGTGTGGTTAATCAAGCAGGATTTGCAATTGCACAGCATTTGCCAGAACTATCTAAGGCGCAATATACTGAACTGGTAATGCATTATATTAAACTTGTAGGAAGCACTTCACCATGGATGGTTGGCTTCCTTGCTATCTGTGCTATAGCAGCATTACAAGTCACTGCAGCTGCATTTATGTCTACTACTGGAAATATTTTATCTCGAGATATTTATGTTCATTATTTTAATAAAGATGCGGATTATAAAACTCAAATTAAAGCTGCAAAACTCCTTACAGCGTTAGTGTTCTTTTGTGGAATGCTATTAGCTTCATTTTCGATGGAAGCCACTCTCATTCTTGGAAGTCTAGCAATTGCTTGCTCATTCCAACTTTGGCCATCATTATTAGGTGTCACATGGTTTCCATGGATTACAAAAAATGCAGCAATTGCAGGTGTAATTATTGGGATTATTGTAGTTATCTTCACTGAAACATTAGGACAGAAAATAACTGGCGGACGACTACCTTGGGGAGTGTGGCCCTGGACAATTCATTCAGCTGTATGGGGTATGTTTTTTAATATTTCAATCTGCTTAATTATCTCTTTAATGACCAGTCAAGATCCTGACAAACAACATAGGGATACATTTCACTCATTTTTCCAAAAACACTCTGTAACAGCTTCTAATGATCGCTGGTCTAAGCCAGTTGGAGGGCTTTTATTAATGGTATGGATGTTTTTTGCTATTGGCCCAGGATCAATATTTGGAAACTTCACCTTTGGCAAACCTAATGCTGGTTATGATTCTTGGATGCTTGGAATGCCATCAATTTGGGCATGGCAAATTATTTGGTGGGCACTAGGTGTAGGATTAATTTGGTTTTTAGCTAACAAATTAAGAATGTCTACAGAACCCGAAATAGAGATTGAGTCAATTTCTTCAGGTTACGATGGATGAGGCTCTTAACGCACGGAAGGATAGAGAAAGACTGCTTAATAATATTAGAAACACATTTATATGAATAATTATAAATATACAGCTAGTAAATATTAACAAGATTTAAGCGCTATAAAGC
>OJBV01000050.1_pt1 | contig 22352 bp, 19 predicted proteins | sample 1590821 | NCBI WGS metagenome assembly OJBV01 (sample SAMN05416694, study PRJEB24817) | seawater metagenome | isolation source: Sea water | place: Canada:Atlantic | collected 2013-07
TCTACTAATATGACTTGGGAAAATAATGTTTCAATCTGAAAAAAATATGACATTTATTATGATTCTTGTTCCATTTGTGTGGGCATTGTCAGGTATCTCAGCAAAATATCTTTCCTTTTATATCGGTGCAGATGAGATTGTCGTCTACAGGTTCTTTTTATCTGTTCTTTCAACTATCCCACTTTTGATATGGATGAAAATACCTATCAAAATTAGTTTGTTTAATCTTGTTTTATCACTCGTTATTGCAATCTTTATGATTAGTAACTATCGGTTTTATTTTATGGGAATGCAAAGGGGCGCTGCGGGCTTAGGGGCTGCATTAGTTACTGTTTTGATTCCAATATTTGTCTATATCTTTATGATATTTTCAAAGAAATCTAAGCCACTTATTAAGGACTGGGCCGCATTACTGGTGGGCACAATTGGTGTTCTTTTGATGATGAATTTTGATCAATCTAACTTGGCACTATTAATCAGTGGAGGCAATCTCTATTTTGTTTTGGCAGCTTTGGCTTATGCAGCTGTAACTATTGTTGGAGCCTATATGAAAAATATGCATGTATTGGCTTTTAACTTTTATATAAGCCTATTTGGTTTTATGATCGATTGGGTTTATTCTTATGATACAAGTCTTCTCGTAACTTTAATGGATATGGATTATATTTTCTGGATTAACATTCTTTTTGTTTCAGTTGTAGCTGGTACTGCTATTACCGCAGTTTACTATACTGGAATAAGGGTTATAGGATCTAAAAAAACCTCGGTGTTTAGTTTACTGTCACCATTTTTTGCAATTGCTTTTGGGGCAATTTTTTTTCAAGAAGCACTAAACTTAAAAAATATTATAGGAATTATTTTGGCTGTATCTGCCTTATTTGTTTTAATTGATTTGAAGCTGAAAGCTTTCTTGCCGTCTAGGTAGCGGATTATGGAAATAAATATTTTTTTAGTCCTTGGTTTTACTCTTTTTGTTTTTGCAGTAACCCCTGGTCCGGGAACTCTGGCACTTCTTTCTATTTCTACTTCGAGAGGGCTAGCCTCAGCAATATTTTTTTCAGTTGGAATGACGCTTGGTGATTTGTCATATTTAACCATTGTTATTTTTTCTTTAAATGCTCTAGCCGATTTGATTACACCTGTTACAAACGCGGTCCAATATTTTGGAGCCTGTTATTTATTTTATTTGGGCTATTCTCAATGGACGGCTGGAAAATTCAGTATGGATAATGAAGTTTCAGCCCAATCCCATTTGAAAGAATTACTGACTGGTTTCCTCTTGGCTGGAACTAATCCAAAGGTAATGATTTTCTATTTATCAGTCCTTCCTTCTCTGATTGATCTTAATCAAGTAAGTTTAGCTTATGGATTGAAAATCGTAGTCACTGTTGCCATTTCACTGTTGCTTGGTTTGGTATTTATTGGTGTTCTAGGAAAAAAATTAAGGCAACTAATAAGTAGTCAAAAAATTGCCTTGAGGGTGAATAGGGTTTTTGGAGGAATAATGATTGGTGTTGGTTTTAGCCTTTTTTATTTCTAACTATTTTTTACTCAGGAGTTGCGCTAATATCACGAGTCAATAAATCCTTCATAATTGCAGTGCGCATTTCATCTGTAAAGTCAAACCAATCAAATATTTCATTCATGTGACGATTGCAGCCAACACAAAAATTATTTTCATTGTATTTACAAATACTCACGCATGGACTTTTAATCTGCCTTAATTTGTTTTGCTCACTCATACTCATTGGTTGGCTTGGTGTTTCAACAGTAATTTCAAAGGCATTTTAATCGAGTTATGAATTTATGAACGAAGTTTTTCATTGCTGTCATCATAGGCCGCACTCATTGAGACATGACAACTGCGACTGCCTAGAGAGGTTTCAACACTAAGCTTAACTCCCTCTTCACAAAGGTTTGGCTCTAAATAAGCAAAGGCGACACTATGGCCTACTCTAAATCCATAAGCGCCACTAGTTATAATTCCACTAAGTTTATCACCATTAAAAACTGCTTCATTTCCAAAACACTCGGCTGGAATATCATCATCAAATATGAGGTACGCTAACTTGGTCTTAATCCCATCAATCTTTCTTTGGCGTATATTTTCACAGCCAATGAATTCACGACTTAGGTCAAGAAATCGATCCATGCCAGCTTCTAAGGCTGAAATTTCTTCAGTGAATTCTGCGCCATAAGCCCTGTACATTTTTTCTAAGCGCATGCTATTAAAGGCCTGCCCTCCAAAATCTTTTAATCCATAGGAATCACCCATTTCCATTAAAGATTCATAAATAGAAATGACTTGCCAGCTTGGCATATGAAGTTCCCACCCTAATTCACCAGCATAGGAAACTCTCATTGCAAAGACATTTGCAGAATCGATCTTAATTGTTTTACAGCTTAGCCAAGAAAATCCAGTGTTGCTGAGATCTTCTTGAGTGCATTGACCTAAAATATTTCTTGCTTCAGGGCCAGTCAAGAGAAGCCCACCCCATTCCTCAGTTAAATTTTCTATTGTGATATCAAAGTCATCTGAGTGCCACTCCAGCCATTGGTAGTCTTTAACTTCAGATCCTATAGCGCCCATTAGAAGAAACTCTTCATTACTGATACGGCTAATTGTTTGCTCTGCCCTTATTCCACCCTTTGGCGCATGAAAAAGAGTTAATCCAATTCTGCCATCTTTTGAAGGTAATTTATTGCAGGATAAATTATCTAGAAATTTAAAAGCATCCTTGCCGGTAATTCGAAATTTTGCAGTTCCGCTAATATCAGTTATGCCGCAAGCATTTTGAACAGCTACACACTCTTGTAATACTGCTTCATGAGCTTCACTATGGGCCCACGTTAAAGTTTCATTTCTTATTTCATCAGTTGTGAACCAAGAAGGCTTTTCATAGCCAGTATTGACAGTATGTATAGCTCCCTTTTGACTCAATAAAGTGTGCAAAGCGCTTACTCTTATAGGCCGTCCATGAGGTCGATTTTCATTTGGAGAGGCGAATGAGTACATTCTTTCATACGACTCAATAGCACGCGTAGTGCAGTATGTTTTATCAGCCCATTTGTCAAAGCGACGACTATCAAGCGAAGCCATATTGAGTTCAGTCTGACCATGAACCATCCACTGAGCTAAGTATTTACCAATTCCGCCCTGTGCAATTCCAATACTTGCGCCACAAAGATTCCAAAAGTTTTTGAGTCCTTTTGCAGGGCCAACAAGTAAATTATCATCAGGAGTGTGGGTTATTAGTCCATTAATTACTGTGCTAATTCCAACTTCTTTAAATAATGGAACAATATCCATGCATCGTTCTAACCAAGGCATTAATCTTTCAAGATCACCCTCAAAGAGTTCCCTATCAAATGACCAATCTACACCATCAAGTGCCCATGGTTTAGAACCTCTTGTTTCGTAAGGACCAATTAAAAAACCACTTCCTTCTTGCCTAATATAGGAAGCCGCAATAGAGTCTCGAGTTACGGGCAATTCCTTAGAGAGAGCTGCAATATCAGGATGGTTATCAGTAATTAAATACTGATGCTGTAAGTTAACCAGCGGCACATAAGAGCCAACCATGGCTCCAACCTGTGGTGAGAAGCAACCACCAGCATTAACTACATGTTGAGCAATAATTTTTCCTAACTCAGTAACAACTTCATACTCACCGCTTGGAAGGATATTGATATCAATCACTCGATTAAAGTTACTAACTTCAGCGCCTGCTTTTTTCCCAAGTTGTGCTAATTGAGTGACTACCGTTGTAGGATCTACATGGCCATCATTGGGTGTATATAAAATACTTCTGGCTTTATCAAAGTTCATCATTGGATTGATGATTGAGGCCTCTTCTTTCGAAACAAAATGCATTTCACAGCCAATATGATTTGCCTTACTCAAAATATTATTAAACCACTGTTCTTCAACCTTGTCATGCCCAACCCTTAGTGAGCCAGTTTTATGAAATGAGGAGTCAAGACCAGTTTTTTCTGGCAAGATCTCATCGTAAAGTTTTATTGTATATTCGTGAATACTTGAAAGGGTATGGTTGCCATTAAAGTTTGGACATAGGCCTGCAGCATGCCAAGTCGATCCACTTGTGAGTTCACCCTTTTCAACAAGGACAACATCAGTCCAACCTTCTTGAGTAAGATGATACATAAGGTTAACCCCTAGTGATCCGCCGCCAATTATTACTACTTGAGCATGTGATTTCATATTAATTATCTATTTTTTAAGAGGTTTACGGCCAATATCTTTTCTGCTTAATTTAATATTAAACTTTTCGCGTATTTTTTGATCAACTTCATCGCTAATATGACTTGGAAAATGCTCCGATAGTATTTCTTTTTTTTGTTTGATTGCTTTTTCTAGTAGCACAGGTTTGCCCATATCAGCCCAATCATTTGGACTGTCCCTATCACTTAAATCAGGAAAGATATACTCACTTTGCATAACGCTAATTGTTAAATCTGATCCAAGATAGTGAGCTTTATCATTCAAACAAACATCTTTAATCGTTTCAAAACAAAGTGACTCTTCACTATCATCGCTGAACCCTTTTGTCATTCTCATTGACGCGCCCAATAAATCATTATCCATCAGCAAACTTTCAGGACATGTACCTAAAAGACTTGCATACATTCCAGCAGATTCATAAATTATATTAGCGCCAGCAATTGCTGTGACTGCATGAGTAGATGCTCTTTCTGACCCCGCTTGAAAATCTGGGAATTTAGAGTCTGTCATTCCTGCAGGCGTTCCAGTTGGTAGATTTAAAAAGTTGCCCATCTGCGCACAAGCTGCTGAAATTAATCCTTGTTCTGGAGAGCCTCCACACATTGATCCAGTTCTTAAGTCAGACACAAAAGGCCAAGTTCCAAGAATTGCCGGTGCACCTGGTTTGATAGCATTCACATATACCAGTCCGCCAAGACATTCAGCCCAAGCCTGGGACACAACGCCAGGAAGAAGAGGAGGCGCTGTTGCTCCAGCTTGACCTGCTGATAGAAGTAATATTGGCATGCCACCTTCAACGCCAACACGGACACATTCTAGAGATTCTTCTGCAAATTTCATTGGAGGCACTACATGGCAATTACTCATGCTTAAAAACGGCCTTTCACGCCATTTTTCTTCACTTCCAGCAATAATATGAAGCATTTCAAGCGCATCAGTTACGTGCTGAGCTTCTGTAAAGCTTGCGCCTAAATGCTTCTCAGTTCCCATTGCCACACAATAAACTGAGTTTTGATCCATCTCACGAGGACTAGCAATGTCTCTCAAAACACAAGTTCGTTGAAACATATGAATGTGTTCACACTGATCTGCAATTCTAGCCATATCGTATAGATCTTGACTTTCAGATTCTCGATACTCGTTGTTCTCAGGGTCAGCAATAAGAACTGCAGCGCCAGCAGTTGAGAAGTGAACTCTTGAGCCACTTAAATCTAAATCATGTTTTGGGGATTGCCCATGAAGAGTGAGATTTCGCTGTGAAAGGTTCATGGCTTTTTCAACAACTTTTTTTGGCATTCTTAATCTACCATCATCTCCAAGAATAGCACCAAAAGCAACGCAAGTTTCAATACAGTGGGGAGTGGCATCACCAAATCCAATTTCTTCTAGAATTCGAAAAATATTAGCTTCAATATCAATAACTTGTTTGTCACTAAGGGGTTTATATCTTCCACCAATCTCACCCGGTAAAACAGGCTTTTTTTCTTCTGCTAGTGGGGCACTTCTTAGTGCAATTCTTGCTTCTCTTCCACCTGATTTTCTTCTAGTCATAATAGTGATTTGAGTTGAACTATTAATCACATTTTGATACTAAATCAAAGCACTGTCAATTGTTTTTTTGTTGCAGGGTTAAAGCGCCTATACGAAGCTAAATTTACCGTTACTAATTAGACATCTTTGCCACTTTCAAAGTGAAATTGTGCGCCTTTTCTGATTCCAGAAGGCCATCTTGAAGTGATGGTTTTAAGTTGAGTGTAGAATCGAACACCTTCCATACCGTGAATTGAAGAGCCTCCAAAAAGTGATCTTTTCCAACCACCAAAACTATGCATTGCAACAGGAACAGGTATTGGAATATTAACGCCAACCATTCCTACTTGCACATTTGATGTAAAGTGACGAGCAGTATCACCATCCCTAGTAAAGATAGCAGTACCGTTGCCATACTCATGATCATTAACTAGTTTAAGAGCTTCGTCATAAGTTGAAACTCTAACAACAGAGAGAACAGGGCCAAAAATTTCATCAGTATAAATTGACATGTCTGAAGTTACATTGTCAAAAAGACAACCACCAATAAAGAAGCCTTCTTTTTCAGTTTCAGATCTGCCATCAACTTTTAAATCAGCACCCTGCTTTATGCCAGACTCAATGTAAGAAACAATTTTTTCTTGACTAGCTTTAGAGATTACTGGTCCCATTTCAACCTCGGGATCATTGTAAGAGCCGATTTTTAAAGAATTGATTTTTGGTATTAGTGATTCTATTAATCGATCAGCAGTTTCATCACCAACTGCTACAACAACTGAAATCGCCATACAGCGTTCACCTGCCGAACCAAATGCTGCACCAATAATAGCATCGCTGCTTTGTTCTAGATCAGCATCTGGCATTACAATCATATGATTTTTTGCGCCACAAAGAGCTTGAACTCGTTTGTTATTATTAGAGCCCTCATGATATATATATTCACCAACATTGGTCGAGCCTACAAAACTCACTGCCCGTACTAATGAATTATGAAGTATCTCATCTACCGCTTCTTTATCTCCAACAACAGTATTTAAAACGCCATTTGGGAGGCCCGCTTCATGCATCAGTTCTGTTAACCTTAATCCACATGACGGCACCTTTTCAGAGAGTTTTAAAACAAACGTGTTTCCGCATGCTATCGCAACAGGATACATCCACATTGGAACCATTGCAGGAAAATTAAAAGGAACTATCCCAGCACAAACACCCATAGGCTGGCGTAAATTATGACTATCTATTCCATTTGATACATCAGCGCTGAAGTCAGATTTGAGATGATTATTAATGGCTGTACAATATTCAACAACTTCCATTCCCCTTCCAACTTCTCCCTTGGCATCTGAAAAAGTTTTGCCATGCTCTTGTGAAATGAGTTCAGCTAATTCATCCGTATGCTTAATAATGAGCTCGCGATACTTAAACATAATTTGAGCACGCTTAGAGGGCGGTACCTGACTCCATTCTTTAAATGAGGCATCAGATATTTCAATTGCCTTTTGAACATCTTTTGAACTGGCACCTTCAATTTGCCTAATGATTTTTCCAGAAGCTGGATTATAAATATCAAAAATACGCCCTGATGTTCCTGACACTTTTTCGCCATTGATGATATGTTTTAAATGGTTTATAGACATAATATAAATTATTGAATTATTTAGGATTAATATACCAAGAACTGAATTTTAATTTTTGTTAATTGTTAGACTGGAATATCTTTTAGGTTAGCTTGGCACTAACTGATTAATTTTAAAAGATATTATAACATATGTTCTATTTTCTAAATATTAGAAAACATATATATCTCTTCATGTATACTCCAAATATTGAAGTTCTAAAAATCCTTCAATATTGGGGTCAATCGTGACTTCAAAAAAACTTATAGAAAGGAGATACAAAATTATGTTGAAAATTAATAAATATGTCTCAAGTCTATTTCTTTCAGTTTTTGTTCTTTTCGGAACAACTGTGGGAAGTACGGCAGCGATGGCAGATGGTGAAAAGTTTGTACTAATTAGCCATGCACCAGATTCTGATTCATGGTGGAATACAATTAAAAATGCAATTGAAATTGCTGGTGAGCAAATGGGTGTCGATGTTGATTATCGTAACCCAACTACAGGAGATCTTGCTGATATGGCACGTATCGTTGAGCAGGCTGCTGCAAGCAACCCTGATGGTATTATTGTTACGATTGCTGATTATGACGTCCTAAAAGGACCAATTACTTCAGCTATAGCAAAAGGAATCCCAGTTGTAACAATTAACTCTGGTACTCGTGAGCAATCTGAAATGCTAGGAGCATTAGCGCACATTGGTCAGCCTGAGTATGATGCTGGTTTTGGTGCTGGTAAGAGAGCAAAAGCTGCTGGAGCAACAAAGTTTTTATGTGTTAATCACTTCTTCACAAACCCGGTATCAGTTGATCGTTGCCAGGGCTATGCAGATGCTCTTGGTGTAGATCTTGGAAATCAAATGATCGACTCTGGACAAGATCCAACAGAAATAAAAAATAAAGTTATGGCTCATCTTAGATCAAATCCTGATACAGATGCAATTCTTACTTTAGGTCCAACTTCTGCTCATCCAACGCTTTCAGCTTTAGATGATATGGGTCGTTCGGGCGATATTTATTTTGGTACTTTTGATCTTTCAGGTGAGATTGCAGCTGCTGTTAAAGCAGATGTTATTTCTTTCGCTATTGATCAACAGCCGTACTTACAAGGATATCTTCCAGTTGTAATGTTGACTAACTTGTCAAGATATGGCGTATGGCCTTCTGGTGCAATTAACTCTGGCCCTGGATTTATCACTAAGAGTAATATTAGCTTAGTTGAAAAATATGCAGGCGTTTACCGTTAATAGTTAATTTAGTTTATTAACGTGCTACCCACCATAATCTTAAATTGGTGGGTAGCATTTTTTTTATCTTTATCAGGTTTAAAGTTCAAATTTAACTATTTTGGATAAACCAATAGGATCAAATCATGTCTACAATTGAAAAAAAAATTTCATTAATTCGTTCCAAATTTAGTGTCGCATTACTTCGTCCTGACTTAGGTGCAATTGTTGGAGTTGTATTAGTTTTTCTATTCTTTTTTTTAGTAGCCCGAGATACGGGGATGTTTTCATTAGAAGGCTCTATGAATTGGGGAATCGTGTCTTCACAGTTTATCATTATTGCTGTTGGCGCTTGCCTTCTCATGATCGCTGGAGAATTTGATCTATCAGTAGGGTCAATGATCGGTTTTGCCGGAATTGTCATAGCAGTGACCTCAGTAGTTTGGGGTTGGCCAGTATGGCTTAGTATCCTTATAGCATTCGTTGTTTCGATGTCTATAGGTGCATTAATTGGCTACATTACAGTCAAAACAAATTTACCTTCTTTTATTGTGAGTCTTGCATTTTTATATATCCTGCGAGGCATGACAATCTTTATTGCAATTATAAGTACGAAAAAAACCATTATTGGTGGAGTTACAGAGGTCGCTGAAAATGATTGGTTAGCACCAATTTTTGGTGGCAAGATATTTACAGGCGTATTTGACTGGCTTGCTGAGCAAGGCATAATTCAAACGTTTGTCGCTGGCACAAAGGCTGGTCAGCCAGTTGTATCGGGTATCCCAATGATGATGGTTTGGGCTATAGGACTCGTTATTTTTGCACATTTTTTATTAACAAAAACTCGGTTTGGTAACTGGATCTATGCCTCAGGCGGTGATGCACAAGCTGCTCGTCATATAGGTGTCCCAGTAAACAGAGTTAAAATATTGATGTTTGTCTTTACAGCCTTTTGTGCGACTGTATTTGCAACTACCCAGGTTATTGAGTTTGGTTCAGCTTCAGCGGATAGAGGAATTCTAAAAGAGTTTGAGGCGATTATTTCAGTTGTTATAGGCGGCGCTTTATTAACGGGTGGCTACGGTTCAGTTATTGGAGCTGCACTAGGAGCAGTCATATTTGGAGTAGTTCAACAAGGCTTATTTTTTATTGGAGTAGAGAGTTCTTTGTTTAGAGTGTTCTTAGGCGTTCTTCTATTGTTAGCGGTGATTCTTAATACACATGTTCGTAAATTAATTACTGGGGCAAAATGATGAGTGATTTACCGTTAATGGAACTTAAAGATATCCATAAGAGCTTCGGAAATGTAGATGCTCTCAAAGGGGTTTCAATCTCTATTAATGCTGGAGAATGTCATTGTTTATTGGGTGATAACGGAGCAGGAAAATCTACATTTATTAAAATCATGTCTGGCGTTCATCAGCCAACAAGTGGTCAGATCAGTATTAATGGACAAGAGACTGAAATTAATAACCCTCGAGATGCAATTGATGTTGGAATTGCTACAGTCTATCAAGACTTAGCTTTAATTCCTTTAATGTCTGTATCTCGTAATTTTTGGCTTGGCAGGGAGCTGACAAAAAAAGTGGGCCCAATCACTGTCATGGATTTTGAGAAATGCAACTCAATTTTGATGACTGAAATGGACAAAATGGGAATTCAATTGCGTGACCCTACTCAATCAATTGGGACTCTGTCTGGGGGCGAAAGGCAAACTGTTGCTATTGCCCGTGCTGTATTTTTTGGCGCCAAAATATTGATACTTGATGAGCCAACTTCAGCCCTGGGAGTTTATCAAACCTCAAATGTGCTAAAAACTATTGAAAGGGTTCGAGAAAAAGGTGTTGCAGTAATCTTTATTTCTCATAATGTTTCCCATGCTTTAGCAGTGGGGGATAAGTTTACGGTTTTATCTCGAGGTGAGACTCTAGGTACTGCTAAAGCAGGTGAAATTGATTTCCAAGAATTACAAGCCATGATGTCTGGTAATAAAGAATTATCAGTATTAAAAAAATAGAGGTTAATTATGAAAATATGTCTAATTGGTGCCGGTCGCATAGGAGCAGTTCATGCTATCGCGATAGCCAGTGATGAAAACGCTAATCTCCACTCTGTTGTAGATTTTCATCAAGAGTCTGCCGAAAAGCTTGCGAATAAATACAATGCTATCACTCTTTCAATGGATGAGGCATTCGAAAATAATGAAATAGATGCTTTTATTATTGCTAGCAGTACTTCTACCCATGCAGACCTTATAGAAAAATGCGCGAAAGTTGGTAAGCCTGTTTTTTGTGAAAAACCTATAGATCTAAGTCTTGATAGAGCATTGGCGTGCGCTAAAGCTGTTGAAGAAAGTGGTATTGTATGTATGTTAGGATTTAATAGACGTTTTGATCCTCATATGGCTAGTTTAAAAAATAAAGTTGATGCAAATGTAATTGGTTTAATTCAGTCTTTAATAATAACTTCTCATGATCCTGAGCCACCTTCAATGGACTATATCGCAGGGTCCGGTGGTTTATTTCACGATATGATGATCCATGATTTTGATATGGCGTGTTGGATTCTTAATGACACTCCAAGAAGTATCTATGTTTCAGCTAATGCTGCAAATGATGATATTGCTAAGCAGGGAGATGTTGATACAGCAAGTGTAATAATGAATATGAATAAGGGAGCAATAGTTACTATTATTAATGGTCGACAAGCCTCCTTTGGTTATGATCAGAGAATTGAAGCTTTTGGTGAGACAGGCATGCTTCAAGTAAAAAATGTCCTTGAAGATAGTGTTATTTTAAGTAACTCATCTGGAATTAAGCAGACCAAAAACCAACACTTTTTTTTAGAAAGATATGGAAAAGCGTTCCACAATGAACTAGTGCATTTTATGGAATCATTTCAGTCTGGTACTCAGCCTAGTGTTAATATTTCTGATGGGGTTCTTGCGTTAAAAATTGCTGAAGCTGCTAAAGAGTCACTCCAAAGTGGCAACTCAATTAATTTATAGATTTTAAATAGAATGCCTCCACAAGATATTAATGATTTAAATAGCTTGCTTCAAGAAAGCTATCCAAGATTAAGCAAAAAAATGAAGTTGATTGCTTTCTATGTAATTGATCAGCCACAAAACCTTGCAATAAATACCTTGGCGGTTATTGCTTCAGAAATTGGAGTGTACCCTTCAACCCTAGTCCGCTTTGCAAAACACTTTGGTTTTAGTGGTTTTGCTGAACTACAAGATCTGTTTAAGGTCAAAATTTCACAATCTCCTATTAACTATCGACAACGCATCACTGACGTGAAAAAAGTTACTGAAACAAGTGTGTCTACAAATAGTTCAAATATCTTTAAAGAAATTACGAGTCGCAATATTGTTGCTACAGAATTACTTTCTGAGCAAATAGATGTTCAGTTAATAGAAGAAACAGTGAAGGCATTGTGTGATGCTAAAGAAGTAATTTTGTGCGGTACAAATAGAGCCCAACCTGTAGCAAATTACTTTTATTACATGTTAAACAATCTCGGTATTCGATGTCGTATTGCTAATGATGTAAATGAAGTGGAGAACCTTTCAAATTGGCTTGATGACAAAACAGTATTCATTGCAATTACTTATAATCCTTACAATACGATGACAACAGAAGCGGTTAAAGAGGCAAAAAATTCAAAAGCAAAGGTAATTTTGCTGACCGATACAGAGCTCAATCCTATTGCTCATTTAGCAGATTTTTTATTTAGCATTCATGAGGCAGAAATTCATACTTTTAGGTCTTTAGGGGCCACAATGTGTCTCGTTCAGGCTATATGTATATCAATTGGCTATCATCAACAAGGAAATTAAATATGTCACTTTTATCTCGCCCTAAATTAAGTTCAAATGGTTGTTATCAAGACATTACACCAAAATCAGCAAATTGGGATTTTGTTGGATTTAAAGCTTATGAGCTGGAGCCCTCGCAAACTTTAAATTTGACAGAAGTCGATAATGAGCTATGTCTGGTAATTTTATCTGGGAAGGCCGATATTACTGTAGAAGATGAAGAGTTTTATAATCTTGGCGATAGAATGAGTGTCTTTGAAGATAAAAAACCTCATGCGTTATACGTGCCTAATAATCATAAAATAACCATTAAAGCATTAACTAAGCTTGAACTTGCAATTGCAGCTGCGCCTGGTTTTGGTAATTATCCTGTAAGACATATAAAACCTGAAGAAATGACTAATGAGGTGCGGGGAGAAGGAGCTAATACAAGGTCTATTTGTAATATCTTGCCGGAACAAGATGAGGCTGATAGTCTTTTGGTTGTTGAAGTTAAAACGCCTGCGGGTAATTGGTCGAGCTATCCACCTCATAAACATGACTCAGACAACATTCCCGTTGAAACTTATCTTGAGGAAACCTATTATCATCGGATTAACCCATCGCAAGGTTTTGTTTTCCAACGTGTCTATACTGATGATTTGTCTATTGATGAAACTATGGCAGTAGAAGATAAATGTGTTGTATTAGTTCCATCTGGATACCATCCTGTTGGCGTTCCATATGGTTATGATTCTTACTATTTAAATGTAATGGCGGGCCCAAAACGTCAATGGATTTTTAAAAATCACCCCGATCATCAATGGATGTTAGATAAATAATGAAAGCACTTGATGTTATTTGCCTAGGGCGCGCTGCAGTAGATTTATACGGGCAACAAATTGGATCTACTCTTGAAGGTATGGGAAGTTTCGCAAAATATCTTGGAGGCTCTTCTGCAAATATTGCTTATGGCTCTTCAAAACTTGGGCTAAAGTCTGCAATGATCTGCAGAGTTGGTGATGAGCATATGGGAAGATTTGTGCGGAATGAATTAGCAAGTGTCGGCGTTGATGTTTCGCATGTTGTCACAGACAAAGATCGATTAACAGCTTTAGTTGTCCTAGGGATACAAAATAAAGACACTTTCCCGCTTATTTTTTATCGAAACGATTGCGCCGATATGGCAGTTGACATAAAAGACTTTTCAGCCGAATTCATCGCTAGCAGTAAAGCGCTTTTAATTACAGGGACACACTTTTCTTCTGACAATACATATAAGACAAGTATGAAGGCTATTGAGTTCGCTAAAGCAGGGGGCACTCAGGTAATTGTAGACATCGATTATCGGCCTGTTTTATGGGGTTTAACAGGACTGGGTGATGGGGAGTCTCGTTTTATTGCAAGCGCTGATGTAAGTAAGCACATACAAACTATACTACCTTCTTGTGATGTAATTGTGGGCACTGAAGAGGAGATACATATTGCTGGTGGAAGTGAAGACACTGTTACTTCTTTAAAGAAAATTCGCAAGCTAAGTGATGCCATTATTGTTTTAAAACTTGGGCCAATAGGATGCACAATAATTAGTGGTGATATTCCAAATAACTCAGGTGAATTTGAAGTTATCAAAGGTAATAAAGTAGATATATTAAATGTTCTGGGTGCTGGCGATGCTTTCATGTCTGGATTTTTGCGTGGTTATTTAAGAAATGAAAGTCTTGAAAAAAGTGCCAATTATGCAAATGCATCTGGAGCTCTAGTGGTCTCTAGACATGGTTGTGCTCCAGCTATTCCAGGTGAGCAAGAGCTCTTTTATTATCTAGATAATGCGCATAATATTCCAGATCCAAGTCAAGACAAAGAGCTTAATCATCTTCATAGAGTTAGTTCAAGAAGTATTGCTCGATCTGAGATTTTTGGCTTCGCTTTTGATCATCGTAAACAGCTCTATGACCTGGCGATTAATTGTGGAGAGAGCCCTAAGCGAGTAGTTAAGCTAAAAAATTTATTTTTGAATTCTATTGAAGAGACTATTAAGAGAAGTAATATTGATGAGAATAGTGTGGGTGTATTAATCGATGACACTTATGGTGAAGAAGCGCTTCACTCTATTGCTGAAAAGTCATGGTGGATTGGAAGGCCTGTGGAGCTTCCAGGCTCTTGTCCTTTAGAGTTTGAGGGAGGAGGATCGATTGGATCGAAACTCCAGTCTTGGCCACTTACGCATGTTGTAAAGTGCCTGATGTTTTATCATATCAATGATCCTATTGAATTGAGGTTAAAGCAAGAATCGAAAATTATAGAGCTCAATTCTGCTTGTATTCAAAGTGGACATCAATTGTTATTAGAGATCATTCTACCTGGGGACTTGGAAGAGGATGAATCAACTATTCCACAAATACTAAATAGGCTTTATGGTCTTGGTATCAAACCGGATTGGTGGAAATTGCCAGCACTGAAAGACAAGTCATGGGAGCAAGTGAGCGATGTGATATTACAAAATGATGCGCACTGTGAAGGTGTGTTATTATTAGGTCAATCAGCATCTATGGATGCTGTAAAAAGTTCTTTTGAGGATGCCTCAAAACATAAAATTTGCAAAGGTTTTACTGTTGGTAGGACAATTTTTTATGAGCCAGCCAAGCAGTGGATGGAAAAAAAGATAAGTGATCAAGAGTTGATTGATTTAGTGTCCAATAATTACATAGAACTAATTAAATCTTGGAAAAAATATAGAGAGGAGTAAAGACTATGAAAACAGTCAGACTAACAATGTCACAGGCTATCGTTAAATATTTATCAGCCCAATATATAGAGATTGACGATGAAATACATCCATTATTTGCCGGAGTTTTTGCTATTTTTGGACATGGCAATGTTGCTGGAATGGGTCAGGCATTGTCAGAGTGTGAAGAGTGGCTTCCTACATTTCGTGGCCATAGTGAACAAGGAATGGTTCATTCAGCCATTGCTTATGCAAAGGCTAATAATAGACAAAGAATGATGGCTTGTACAAGTTCAATTGGACCTGGCGCAACTAATATGATTACATCTGCAGCATTAGCCCATGTAAATAGACTGCCAGTGTTATTGTTGCCTGGTGATTATTTTGCAAGCCGCACTCCAGATCCTGTTCTTCAACAACTAGAAGATTTCTCAGACCCTACAGTCAGCGTTAATGATTGCTTCAGGCCAGTTAGTCGATATTTTGATCGAATTATGAGGCCCGAGCAAATAATTAATAGTTTACCTGTGGCAATTCAAACACTGCTAGACCCAGAAAATTGTGGCCCAGTAACTTTATCTTTACCTCAAGATGTGCAGGCTGAAGCATTCGATTATCCTGAAGAATTCTTTACTCAAAAAACTCACTCAATTCGCCAGATTAAACTTGATGATGCTGAATTAGACCATGCAATAGAGTTGTTAATTAAATCAAAAAAACCTTTAATAATTGCAGGTGGAGGAGTTCATTATGCTAAGGCCTGTGAGGACTTACAACATTTTGCCAAACAACACCAAATACCAGTTGCAGAGACATCTGCTGGAAAAGGCGCCTTGGCTTGGGACCACTCTAGCTATGTTGGCGCTATTGGGGTTACAGGATCAAATGCAGCAAATAATATGGCTAAACAGGCAGATTTAGTTTTGGCTATTGGTACACGCTTAAATGATTTCAATTCTGGCTCCAGAGCGTTATTTTCAAGCACAACTATAGTGCAGTTAAATGTAGCCCGTTTTGATGCAATAAAACACAATGCATTGCCATTATGGGGCGATGCAAAGCTTGGAATTCAACAATTAGATATGAAGCTATCTGATTGGAAAGCGAGTCAAGAATGGAAAGACTTAGCGAATAAAGAAAGCAGTAAATGGAATAACTATTACGATGAAATAACTTCAATAAAGAGCACATCTAAAACTATGGATTCACTGCCAACTGACGCCCAAGTTTTGGGAGAGTTAAAGCGAAATGGAAAGGCGACAGATATAGTTGTTTGTGCTGCAGGAAGTCTTCCTGGTGAACTTCACAAGCTTTGGAGGACTGAGCAAACGGGCGGCTATCATGCGGAGTATGGATTTTCTTGTATGGGCTATGAAATAGCTGGCGGTCTTGGCGTAAAAATGGCTGAGCCTGAGCGAGAAGTAATTGTTCTTGTAGGAGATGGGTCATATTTGATGCTTAATTCAGAATTAGCAACAAGCGTAATGTTAGGACAAAAAATAATTGTAGTTGTTTTAGATAATCGAGGTTTTTCTTGTATTAATCGACTGCAAAATGCAACTGGAAACCGATCATTTAATAATTTATTGAAGGATTGTGAAAGTATTGATGACGGCCATCCAAATGTCAATTTTGCTCTTCATGCGCAGTCTTTAGGAGCGAACTCTGAACATATTGAAAATATTAATGAATTAGCTTCAGCTCTGGAACGTGCCCGTTTATCTTCAAAATCTTATCTTATTAGCTTAGTGACTGATTCTCATAAAATAAGTCCAGAAGGTGGATGTTGGTGGGAGGTTGCCGTTCCTGAGGTTTCGTCAAATAAAAATGGCGATGAAGTCTATAACTCTTATAAGAAAGGGAAAAAACAACAGCCTTATTAAATATGAACAAAGAAGCTTTAAAATCAACTAATAGCCAAGTTTTTTTCAGTGAGTCTGATATAAATTATGATGACCTAAAGAAAGTCTGCTCTCAAAAAACTCTAAAAAAGGACTACCCATTATCCGAATCAGTTATAAATAATGTGGTCGTTTATGATGCAAAAAACTTTACTTCATTTATTGGAAATAAAGAAAAAGAAAAAGAACTAAAAACTGAGTTATTTCATGCCTTAGAAAGTGGCCCAGGGGTTTTTGTTATTCGCAATCTTTATGAACATGAAGTTTTAGATCAGAGCAATAGGATTTTTGAGAAAATTACTCAAAAAGAGATTGGAACTAGCAATGACCATTTCGCTTCTGGAACAAATACAAGGATATGGAATAGTTTTCAAAAAGTTGCGTTGGAGGATCCTGATGCATTTATTAGTTACTATTCAAATGATATTTTAAAGTTAGTTGCAGAGTCCTGGTGTGGGCCAAATTCTCAAATGACTGCGCAAGTTAATATTGTAAGACCTGGCGGTGAAATGCAAAAACCACACCGTGATTATCATTTAGGGTTTCAAGAAAATAAAGTTGTTGAGCTGTTTCCTATTTCAGCTCACCGCCTTTCAAACTATTTAACTCTGCAAGGTGGGGTCGCACACACCGACATGCCTTTAGAAACTGGGCCCACGATTGTTTTGCCTTATTCGCACCACTTCGACTTAGGTTACCTTGCCTGGAGAGACGATGCATGTACTGAATTTTTTAATACGAATGCAGTTCAAAATCAAATGAATAAAGGCGATGGTATTTTTTTTAATCCTGCTTTATTGCATGGAGCTGGTTCCAACACTTCAAATGACTTTCATAGGATCGGCAACCTTTTACAAATTTCATCTCCTTTTGGTAAGACTATGGAGAGTATAAATTACATTAAAATTCTTAAGCGTATTTACCCATTCCTACTGGAGCATTCAATTAAAAAAACTCTTTCAGAAAAACTAATTGAGAATGTCCTTATTTGCGCAACAGATGGCTATGCATTTCCTACAAACCTTGACTATGATCAAAATTCAAACTCTAAGTTGCAGGGCATGAGCATGTTTGAACTTACTAAGCAATCACTTCTAGATTTAGTTAGTCTAGAGGAATTTAGTTTAAAGCTTTTGGAGCTTCAGCAATTTAGACTTGCTGATTAAATAATATTAACAATAATTTGGAGAAGTAAGATGAGTGTAAAAATTGGTGTTAGTCCGATTTCATGGACTAACGATGATATGCCTGAACTGGGCAAAGATACTACAGTAGAGCATTGCTTAACAGAGGGAAAACAAGCCGGTTATCGTGGATTTGAATTAGGAGGTAAGTGGCCTAAGGATTCGGAAATACTACGACCATTATTTGATAAATATAGTATGGACGTAGTTTCTAGTTGGTTTTGTGGGGGCTTATTAGCAGACAGTCTTGAAGATGAGATAGAAAGAATAACACCACACATGAATCTTCTTAAAGATATGGGTACGGAAGTAATTGTTTATTGTGAAATGGACTCTTGTGTTCATGGAGATATTAGTTCGCCACTCTCAAAACGCCCTATCCTTGATGATGGACAATGGGAAGAGTGGACTGAAAAGTTGAGTCAGCTAGCTAAATATACTTTGTCGAATGGAATGAAGCTTGCTTATCATCATCACATGGGAACAGTTGTTCAAATCGAAGAAGAAATAGACAAGCTAATGGCTATGACAACTACTGATCTTGGTTTAGTATTTGATACTGGTCATTTAATTTATGCTGGTGCTGATCCTTTAGAAGTTTATAAAAAACACAACGATAGAGTTATGCATATTCACTGTAAAGATGTTCGAGGTGAAATATTAAACCACTCACTAGATACTGATTCAAGTTTTTTAAACTCAGTTTTGAGTGGAGTTTATACAGTTCCTGGGGACGGCGATTTTAATTTTTCTGAGCTATTTAAAATGGTGGGCGAAGCCAACTTCAGTGGCTGGATAGTTGTAGAGGCTGAACAAGACCCGGCTAAGGCCCACCCATTAACCTATGTGACAATGGGGTATAAAAATATTAAAAGTTACTGTGAAAAATTTGGAATTCAAATAGAGGAAAGAGAATGAAAACTATTGGCGTAGGAGTTATTGGTACTGCTTTTATGGGCAAAGCCCATTCTATTGCTTATGCAGCAGCTGGGAGTGTTTTTGGTGATGGCTTAAGGCCTAGTTTGGAGATGATTTGTGATTACAACTCTGAAAGAGCTGAAGTGATGCGAACTGAAATGGGATTCTCTCGTTGCACCTCTGATTGGATGGATGTGGTCAATGACCCAAAGGTCCAGTTGATTTCAGTATGTGTTCCCAATTCGCTTCATAAAGAAATTTCAGTAGCTGCTCTCAAACTTGGTAAGCATGTTTGGTGTGAAAAGCCTATGTCAACTAATTTAGCAGACTCTGAAGCTATGCTCGCAGCTGCTCAAGCTAGCAATGCACAAACTATCTTAGGCTACAACTATACTCAAAATCCTGCTGTTCAAAGTGCTAGAGAGCTCATTGAAGAAGGCGCTATAGGTCGAGTAATTGGATTTCATGGGATTTATGATGTTGATAATGAAGCTGATCCAGATAGACCTCATTCATGGCGTATGAATCGTGAAGCTTCTGGCTCTGGTGCAAATGCTGATGTTATGTGCCATTTAGTTAGTATGGCTCACTATATGACGGGTAGTTCAATAACTCGCCTAGTGGGAGATTACGATACAGTCCACAAAGAGCGTTCGGATCCAGAGAATCCGGGACAAACATTGCCAGTTGATAACGATGACGTCTGTACCGCATTGGCCCACTTTGAGAGTGGAATTAAGGGGACATTGCGCGTCAGTCGAGTAGCATGGGGAAGAAAGTGTGGATTAAGTTGGGAAATACATGGCTCTCAAGGCATGATTTGTCATGACCAAGAGCGTTTAAATGAAGTTAAGCTTTATACAAGAAGTGATGATCCAAGACAGGAGGGCTTTAAAACAATATTGAGTGGCCCAGCGCAACCACCATATGATGCGTTTTTACCCAATGCAGGCCACAGTCTTGGCTTTATTGATGTAAAGGTTTGTGAGCTTAAACATTTACTTGATTCAATTGAAACGGGTCAGCCAGTATGGCCAAACTTTGCCGACGGTTTAAAAATCGAAAAAGTCATGGATGCAATAGACCGTTCTGCAATGACTGGAAAGTGGCTGGATGTCTGAAACAAAACTATCACATGATGCAATATAAAGAAAATCGATTATATGATGCCTTGGTCGTGGGACGAGCTGGCCTTGATCTATATCCACAGCCTGTAGGCAGTAAAACTCGCGATGCAGAATTATTTGCTAGTGATGTGGGCGGTTCTGGGGCGAACATTGCAATAGCTATGAAGCGTGCAGGTGGTAAAGTAGGTCTTATCTCTGCCTTGTCTGACGATCCAGTTGGTGAATTTGTTCGGCTGCGTCTTGAAATTGAAGGTATTGATTTGCAGATGATGCAAACAACTTATGGTGATGAGAGGACTAGTCTAGCAATTGCTGAAGTACGCCAAGAGGATTGTGAAGTAGTAATATATCGTAATAATCCTGCTGATCTTCAAATTGTCTGTAATGAAGATGTAAAACTTGCAATTACTCAAAGCCAAAATCTAATAATAACTGGCACCAGCTTAATTGAAGCTGAATCACGAAAACAAACTTTGAAAATGATGGTTCATGCTCAAAAAAATGACTGCAAAGTATGGCTAGATCTAGATTACAGGCCATGGAACTGGCCTGATCAGAAAACTACCCGTTTTGTTTATCAAGAGGCTGCAGAATTAACAAATGTATTAGTTGGCAACGAAGAAGAATTTAAAATCCTTCAAGAAGATATAAATATACAGGTTAAACAATGTGTTGCAAGCAATCAGGTAATGATTCTTAAGCGGGGCAAGAGTGGCTGTAGTCTTTTTTTTGGTAAAGATCGTCTTGATACGGGAATTTATAATTTACCCGCACTTAAACCATATGGTTCTGGTGATGCTTTTTTAGGTAATGTGATAATGAATTATATGTCTTCTAGAGACTGGCAACTAGCTATTGAATCTGGGAGCGCTGCTGCAGCTATAGTGGTATCAAAACAAGGCTGTGCGAGCGCTATGCCAAAAATGGAAGAAATTGAGCTGTTACAAAAACAGATAATAATCAAACCAAAAACAATTTGGAGTTAAATATGCATATCCCTCAACATGACAACAATAATAAGGCAATCATAGATTGTAATAATGAATTAGTTCCTCTATGCTATTTCAATATCATCAAGCTAAGTGCTGGAGAATCATATACTTATCAACTAACTGATTATGAGTCATGTATTGTTCCAGCAACTGGCAGTATAGATGTTCAGGTTCAAGGACAAGTTTTTAAAGGGGTTGGTAAGCGACAACATATTTGGGAGGGAGATCCTGAGGGTGTTTATGTCCCTGTTGATTGTGAAGCAACATTAACTTGTATCAGTAATGAAGTGGAAGTGTTTGTCTCTGGAGCTAAGCATAATCAAACCCATGAAGCTTTTGTTATAAGACAAGACGATATTGATAAAGTTCAGTACGGCTCTGATGACACTAAAACACATCGTAAAATCAAGCATATTCTAGGTAAAGAGCCTGCAGGAAAAGTTGGTAAATTGTTGGTTAGTGAACTATTTACAGTAGGAGCAGGAGGTTGGTCAGGATTTCCACCTCATAAACATGAAGTAGATTTGCTTCCTGAAGAAAGTCGACATAATGAAGTTTATAATTTTCGTTTTAATCCACCTAATGGCTTTGGTGCTCAGTTTTTAACTCCAGATGGTCAGGACTTTGGCCCCGTCTATCATATACGTGATAGCTCAACATTTGTCTTTGATAAAGGCTACCACCCCTGTGTCGCAGCACCTGGGTTTGAAATGTATTATTTCACTATTTTGGCTGGAGAGACCCAGCGTCCATTGCATATGAATTATCAGAAAGAGTACGCCTATCAATTGGAAACTATTCCTGGTATGCAAGACATGCTTAATAAATTTAAATAAAAAATGATTACTAATCTTAAAGATATACTTACACCAGCTCAAGATAAAAACTATGCTGTTGCCTGTTTTAATGTATTTGGTTATGAAGATGCGCGTGCGGTTGTTGATTCTGCAGAGGCTCGGAATGCTTCTGTAATTCTATCTATTAATCTTGATATGCGTCAATTTATGACAATGGAAGAAATTATTGGGATGCTAAGACCTATGGCTGAAAAATCCAAGGCACCTGTTTGTTTGCATCTTGATCATACCT
>OJBV01000057.1_pt1 | contig 20451 bp, 18 predicted proteins | sample 1590821 | NCBI WGS metagenome assembly OJBV01 (sample SAMN05416694, study PRJEB24817) | seawater metagenome | isolation source: Sea water | place: Canada:Atlantic | collected 2013-07
GAGATGTGTATAAGAGACAGGGTTCACATGTTTAAAAACGCCACCCCTTGGCTCATTTAAAACAAATTGACGCAATTTTTGATCTTGATTAATCCACAGCGCCTTATCCCAAAGACTATCACCCTTAGGTGGAGCGACGCCTCCAACAATCACATTTCCTACTTCACCTTCTGCATGACAGGAGACTATATGAATCAACTTACTGCTTTTCATTAAATGTCCTCACTGATATCAATCCATAAAGTTTTAGTCTCAGTATATTGATCATGAGCCATAAGTGAATTATCACGACCACCAAACCCTGATAGCTTATAGCCACCAAAAGGGGTTGATATATCACCTTCTCCATAACAATTTACAGAAACAGTCCCCGCTTGAAGAGCTCTGCCGTATTTATGAGCCTTAGTCACACTGGAAGTAAATAATGATGCTTGAAGTCCATAACATGTATCATTTGCAAGATCGATGGCTTCTTTATCACTATCAACAGTCATCATTACAAATACAGGGCCAAAAACCTCTTCTTTAGCAATTATCATTTCTGCAGTAACTCCAGTAAAGAGGGTAGGCTCAATAAACAATCCTTCTCCTGAATTAATTGCATTACCACCTTCAATTAATTCAGCTCCTTCACTTTTAGCTACCTCAATGTAACCCAAAATCTTGTCATATTGCTCTTTGGAAATTATTGCCCCCAACTGGTTGTCTGGGTCTAAAGGGTCACCTGTATGCCAATCTTTCATTTTCTCTCTGACCTTTTCAAGCAATGTATCTTTCAAACTCTTATGAACTATTAGGCGAGAATTAGCAGTACAATTCTGTCCCATATTCCAAAGAGCAGCAAAAACAATATGCTCAGCAACACCATCAAGATTATTGGCATCAGAAAGAACTACAGCAGGATTTTTACCACCACACTCAAGAATAATTTTCTTTAAATTACTTTGTCCTGAAAATTCTAAAAATAATCGTCCTACTTCAGTCGACCCCGTGAAAGAAATTGCATCAATATCTAAATGTCTCCCCATTGGCTCACCAACATCTGGCCCTTCTCCAGGGAGGACATTGAGAACTCCTGGGGGAATTCCAGCTTCAGTTGCCAGTTCAGCAACTCTAAGTGCAGTCATTGATGTTTGTTCTGCTGGCTTAACAATAACGCTATTACCACCAGCGAGTGCTGGGGCAATTTTCCAAGCCAGCATCATTAAAGGAAAGTTCCAAGGCAGCACACAACCAACAACCCCTAATGGTTCACGGGTAATGAGGCCAACAGCATCTACATTCGCCGGTGAGATTTGATCATACATTTTATCTATAGCCTCGGCATGCCACTGAATAGTGACTATCGTTTCAGGAAGATCAGTAAGTTCACACTCACTAATAGGCTTTCCACTTTCTAAACTTTCAAGCACTGCAAGCTCTGTCTTATTCTCTTCAATAAGTTGAGCTAACTTCAATAAAACTGCTTTACGTTCGCTAGGATGTTTATTAGCCCACTCACCAGAATTAAAGGCATCTCGTGAAACTTTAACAGCATAATTAACGTCAGAATCATCACAGGCCGAAATATTAGTAATAACAGATCCAGTTGCAGGATTAATTGACTCCATAACCCTTCCAGCTTTTGATTTCTGGAATCTTCCATTTATAAATGGATCTGTTGGAAACTGTATTTTCGCAGCAATATCTATATAATCATTTTTACTAAGAAGGCTTGACATTTTTTACTCCTTTTAATTTAGAATTGAGTGAAGCGAAGCACGAGTTTTATCTATTACACTAATCATTTCCCTCTTAAGGGCGTCGTCAATTGGAAGCAAAGGTAATCGAACCTTTCCACCTGGACGACCCTGTTGTTCACATCCGAGCTTAACACATTGCAGGAATTTACCACCTTGCTCCAAAGCCTGCATAAGAGGCATAAAAGCACTCATAAGAGCTCTTCCTTTCTCAAAATCAGACTGTTTTCCAAGTATATCCATTAATTGGACACACTCTGATGGGAAAAAATTAGCTGTAGCACATACCCAAGATTTTGCCCCCCAAGCAGCAAACTCAAGAACTTGCTCTTCACCACCAACAGCTAACTCAATTGAAGGATAGTTATTTGATAATAATGGAAGCCTAGAATAGTCACCACTTGACTCTTTTATTGCAGCAACCAGAGGATTTTTTGCGACTATGGATAGAAAATCCTCACCCATCTCAACACCAGTTCTTCCAGGGTAGTTATAAAGCATAATTGGTAATTCTGTAGCTTTAGCTATTGTAATAACATGATGTGCTAACTCTTCTTCTGAAGGTAAAGAATATGGTGGAGCGGCGACTAAAAGTGATTTAGCGCCTGCATCAACTGCCGCCATAGAAATATCGAGGCACTCATCAACTCGAATATCATTCACTCCTGCCATAAATTCAACTCGATTATTAATACGCTCTGCTGCAAATTTAAATTGCTGAATACGCTCCTCTTTCGAAAGCGCATAAAACTCACCAGTTGATCCACCAACTATAACTCCAGCAACACCATTTTCAATTTGCCAATCTATTACTTCTGCGTATAAATCCCAGTCAATTTCGCCATTACTTGCAAAAGGGGTAATAATAGGTGTGTAAATTCCTTCAAATCTCATTTTAGACTCTCCTTATAAATTATTTATTTTGAAAATAATATACTATATTTAACTTTAAGCGATACTTTGTAATCAATTTAAAAGTTTCAATTAAATATAAAAATGTAAATAGAAAAATTGAACTTCCATTTTTAAATTAAAAGTGATAAGATATTGCCAGCATTGGATTACTCAGATGAGCAACTCAGTGTTATATTTAAAATTAATAGGAGAAATATATGACAATGTTTTCTAAAACATTAGTGTCGCTTACTACTGCAGCTTTGCTGCTTACAGGCGCAACTACAGCTTCTGCAGATAAACTAGATGATGTTATTGATGCTGGAGTTCTAAGATGTGGAGTAGTTCTAGACTTTCCACCAATTGGCTACCGTGATGCAAACAATGAGCCTGCGGGTTTTGATGTTGATTACTGTAAAGACCTTGCAGCTGCATTAGAGGTTGATCATGAAATTATTGCAATTACTTGGGCTGAACGTCTACCATTAATTGTTACTAATCGTGGTGACGTTGTATTTGGAGGTACTTCAGATACTTTATCTCGTGCTAAGACAGTTGGTTTTACAATCCCTTATGCTATTTATTATGCTCAAGCTATTGTTGGAGCTGATAGTGGTATTGTTACTGTCGAAGATATGTATGACAAGAAAGTTGCTGCTGCTATTGGAACTGTCCCCGAACAGGAATGGTTAAAGATAGCTAAAGAACTTGGAATTGAAGGCAATTATCAAGGCTATCAATCTGAGAATGAAGTATTCTTAGCTGTGGCTCAAGGAAAAGCTCATGCTGGTATTACTACCAATACAACAGTATTACCAATAACTCAGCAATTTGATACAGTTATTGCTGGTCCTCGTATGCCATGGGGCACTGACTATACTTCTGTAGTTGGTCCGCGTATGGATGTTACTTGGCTTAACTACCTTAACCTTTTTGTAACGCAGCAAGTTCGTTCTGGCCGTTACCAAGAGCTTTGGGGTAAGTATGTTGGTGGCGAAGCGCCTGAATTACGTATTCCTGGTGTTTACTACTAATAGTTAATTTTAATATGGCCGGCTTGCCGGCCATTTTTTTAAAAGTCATTTATGGATTATAATTTCCATTGGAGACCAGTCTTCAAGACCCTTCCTGATTTATTACAATCAGCAGTATTAACTTTGGAAGTTGCAATTCTTTCAATGATTTTGGGCATATTATTTGGACTAGCACTCTCTCTCATAAGAATTAACATGACAGGACCATTAAAATGGTTTGCTGTTTCTTGGATTGAGTTAGCTCGAAATACTCCAGCACTATTACAATTATTTTTCTTTGGATTTGGACTTGGCGCATTTGGAATTCACTTTAGTCCATTCCTTATAGTATTGATGGGCTTAACATTTAATAATGCTGGTTATTTAGCTGAAAATTTTCGTGGTGGATTTAATGCTATTCCAGATACCCAAATAAAAGCCTCACTAAGTCTTGGAATGAACAGTTTCCAAACTTACACTAGAATTATCATTCCTCAAGTTCTGCGAATTGTTTACCATCCTATGACCAACCAAATGGTTTGGGCAGTTTTAATGTCCTCCTTAGGTATGTTAGTTGGATTTCGTGAGCTATCAGGAGAAACACAATTCTTTGCATCTAAAACTTATCGAATTTTCGAATATTTTGCAGTTACAGCAGTAATTTACTACGTTCTTGTTAAAATTATTCTTGGTGCATCAAGATTAATGGCAAATCGTCTTTTTAAATACTAAGAGTCTATTAATGGAATCAGCAGCAACTTATTTTTCTGGATTCAGCCCTAATGATTTATGGTTTCTTGGTGAAGCGGCTTTAAGGACTCTATGGATTTCTTTTTGGGCAATCAGTATTGGATCTTTTTTTGGAATATTTTTAGGTTTAGCTCTCAGTGTATCAAGATTATTAGCATTTACGCTTGGAACAGTACTAGATATTTTTCGCTCAGTTCCACTAATTATTCAACTAGTTTTATTTTTTAATTTTGCACCAATTATTGGCCTCAGACTTAATCCCTTTGAAGCAGGATTAATTGTTCTTACTGTATATACCTCAGCCTATGTTGCAAACGTAGCTAGAGCTGGAATTGAGGCAGTTGGAATCCCAATGAGGCGAGCAGCACGAAGTTTAGGTATGAACTATTGGCAAGATTTGCGCTATGTTGTTTGGCCAATTGGTCTTCGCGCTGTATTACCTGCTTGGGTTGGAGTTGCACTAGGGGTTTTAAAGGATAGTGCACTAGTATCAATACTTGGATATGTAGAGCTTTTAAAGGCCTCCCAAATACTTATGACTCGAACCCAAGAAGCTATCCTCGTACTATCGATTGCTGGTGCCTTCTATTTTGCTTTATCTTATCCAATTTCTTATTATGCTACTCGACTTGAACAAAGGTGGTCTGAATGATTAAAATTACTAACCTACATAAACAATATGGTGAACTTGAAGTATTAAAGGGCATAGATCTTGAAGTGCCAAAAGGAGAAGTCTTAAGTGTGATAGGCTCCTCAGGCTCAGGTAAATCAACATTACTTTACTGTATTAATGGGCTTGAACCCATTCAAAAAGGGCAAATCATCGTAGATGATATCGATGTTCATGCAAGTGATACAAACCTTAACTCAGTTCGCCAAAATATGGGTATGGTGTTTCAACAATGGAACAGCTTTCCTCATTTAACAGTCCTTGAAAATGTAGCCCTAGCTCCTAAAATAGTAAGTAAGCTCTCTAAATCAGACGCTCTAGAAATTGCTGAAAAGCAACTCCGTCACGTTGGTCTGGGTGATAAGCTTTCGCAATACCCTTCTGCATTATCAGGTGGGCAGCAGCAACGTCTTGCTATTGCACGAGCACTAGCAATGGAGCCTAAATGCATGTTATTTGATGAAGCAACATCTGCTCTAGATCCTGAGCTTGTTGGAGAGGTTCTTGACACTATTAGACTTCTTGCTGATGAGGGAATGACGATGATTTGTGTGACCCATGAAATGGGATTTGCTCGTGAGGTTTCTGATAGGGTAGCATTTTTTCATGAAGGCAAGATTGAAGAAATAAACCAAGCTGAAAAACTATTTGGATCTCCAAAATCTAAATATCTACAAAAGTTTCTATCAAAAGTTAAAACATAGAACTATTAACTACTTACCGGAGTTTATCTATGGCAAAACTTTCCAATAACGAAGCCATTATTTTTGTTCAAAATAATGTGGAAGGTGATGTTATAGTTTGTAATGAAGGGGTGAGTTTCTGGGGGGGTGTTGATCCTGATACAGGAGTAATTATTGATATTCATCATCCTAATTGTGGAGAGCAGCTTTCTGGAAAAATTGTATTAATGCCAACTTCTCGAGGGTCATGCAGTGGAAGTGGGGTATTGCTGCAGCTTGCGCAAAATGGAAATGCACCAGCTGCACTTATATTTAGAGAAACTGAAGATATTTTAACTCTTGGAGCAATGATTGCTGAAAAACTGTTTAACAAAAAAATTGCCATATTACGTCTGAAGCCGAAAATTTATAATTTATTATCTTTACAGAAATCTGCAAAAATTGATAATCTCAAATTATATTTCTCAAGTACTTTAATTAAGTTATTTCAGCCTGATTTAAGTAGAGTTTACTTGAATAATTCAGATAAAAAAATGTTGGCTGGCAATCATGGTAAAGCCACAAAAATTGCAATGGAAATATTATGTTTGATGGCTGCTTCTCAAAATGCAGATAAATTAATCGATATTTCTAGAGGCCATATTGATGGTTGTATCTTAGCGCATGATGCTAATCTTAATTTTGCAGAAAAAATGCTGGATATGGGTGCGCGTGTTATTATTCCAACTACAATGAATGCAATCTCAGTAGACAGGGATAATTGGAAATCACAAGGTGTAGCTCCTGAACTGGGTAATAAAGCTAGCCGACTTGCTGATGCATATGTCAAAATGGGTGCTCATCCTACATTTACATGTGCACCTTATCTTTTAAGTGAAAAACCAATTAGAGACGAAGTTATTGGATGGTCTGAGTCAAATGCTGTTGTTTATGCAAATTCTGTAATTGGAGCTCGCACCCAGAAGCATCCAGATTATTTAGATTTATTCATAGCAATGACTGGGCGTACTCCGAATACTGGTGTTTATTTAGAAGAGAATCGAAAGCCTAACTGTGAAATTAGAATATCATTACCTTTGAAATTTGATGAGTCTATCTGGCCAATGATAGGTTGGCTGGCTGGCTATAAATCACCAAATGGAATTCCAGTATTAATTGGCCTTGAAGATATTTCACTGACTAATGATGATTTAAAAGCTTTATGTGCAGCATTTGGTACAACATCTGCATCTCCAATGCTGCATATTAAAGGGCATACGCCAGAAGGTGAATTGCCAAGCACTCAAGATGCTATTTCTACAACTATAATGCCTAATGATTTGTTAAATTTGTGGCAAAAATTCAATACTGGAAATAACAAGATAGATCTAGTTGCTATTGGGAGTCCGCACGCATCTTCTGCTGAGTGTATGAAGTTTTTGAAATTGTTATTGGAAAAAAATCAAACTGTTATTGTTCCAACTATTTTGACTGTTGGGCGAGAAACTCTTGCAAAATTAAGAGATCATGGGAGTTTAAATCAACTTTCCAAATTAGGAGTTCAGGTTGTCCCTGATATTTGTTGGTGCTCAATAACTGAACCAGTTTTCCCATCAATGACACAATCATTAATTACTAATTCTGGTAAATACGCTCACTATGGTGAGGGTTTGACAGGGCGAAATATACGGTTTGGAAGTTTGAGTGACTGTGCAATAGCTGCTTTAAGTGGTTTTGTTAATGATGAGCTGCCTAATTGGCTGAATTCCCCCACTTAAAATATTTTTTGAAATCTTAAATATCCATGTTAAGCTAAATAAGTTTATATCAACTGAAACTAAAGTCCAAACTTCGTTTCATCTTTGAGGGAGGGAATATTAATACTTAGCTAGCTGATATTCGCCTTATATTGAGAATTTGATGAAAAATACTAAAAATATGATTCCTACAATTTTTAAAACATTGCATGTGTCAAATTTAGATGAATTAGGAGAGCTTTATAAAAATTGGGATGACTATGAGCATGATGTTATTCAATTGGCTGGTTACGTTGGGCATCTTGTCACAACTGAAATTTTACTTAGATATCTAGATAATAAAAAAGCTAAAATCTTAGATGCAGGTTGTGGAACCGGACTGGTAGGTCATATTCTTTATAACAAAAACTATAAAAATATTGTTGGCATAGATTTTTCACAGGAAATGCTCAATAGGGCGCTTAAAAAAAATGTTTATCAATCACTAAGTCTAGGTGATTTAACTCAAAAACTTGATTTTGAAGATGATACTTTTGATGCAGTTATTTGTGCAGGTACTTTCACATGTGGTCATGTTGGTCCTGAAGCTCTTAATGAGATCATAAGAATAACTAAAAGTGGAGGTTATATAAGTTTTACTGTTCGAAAACAAGAATGGGAGGCATCACCCTATGAAAAAATTATTAGAGATCTAGAAAATTCTGGGTTATGGATTCAAATTGAACGACACACTTCAGAGTACAACACTCAAGAAGGTATAAACTGTCAATTATGTTTATTTCAAGTAACTATATAAATAGTATGATTTCAGTTCTTTCCATTTAAGATAAAGCTACTTATGTTCAAGTCGAGCACTTAAGAATGAGTCCTGCATTCCTGCATTTGCTGCATTTTTATAAATTTCTAAAAATACCTCAGTAATAGCAGAAGCATCAGGCTGATCTTTCAAAAGATCCGATATATATTCCATATCTTTAACCGTATTAGCAATAGTAAAAACATAACCATCATGACTTCCTGCAATTGCCTTGGGTGCGATTCGATCTAGGCTCATTGAATGCCCAGAACCTTGTGATGCAAGTTTATAAAATTTCTCCCAATCAACTCCAAGGTTATTTGCTGCTTTCATTGCCTCAACAACCAAAGTTGCGGTGCCAAGTGCTAGAAAGTTAGAGACAAGTTTAGTTTTTGCTCCCATTCCTAACTCACCGAGCCACTCAATTTGAGCACAACAGGGTTTAAGAATATTACTAGCAATTTTAAAATCACCCTCATCGCATCCAACTATTGCTCCCAGCATAGCATCCCATGACTGTTTTTGACCACCCGTAAGAGGTGCTTCAACATACTTTAGTTTTGCTTTTTTTGCGTTTTCCCCCAACTCCTCTACTGATACTAATTCATTGGTTGTACAGTCAATAATTAGAGTTCCTGGAGAAAGTAAGGGAAATAACTCATCACATACTGAGATTGCAATTTTTGAACTTGGAAGACATAAAATAAAGCTATTGCAGCAACTTACCATATCAGATAATGACACCATCTCCTTCGCGCCTAATGCCACAAGCTCTTCGATAGGGCGCCTATTTTTATTAGCAATAATACTTACCTCATTGCCAGCTTTAAGTAGATTTTGAACCATACCTTGGCCCATAATTCCAGCGCCAATGAATCCAATTTTATTTTTTTTATCCATTTTTTATATGATTTTTACTAAAGACTCCATCCACCATCCACAATCTGAAAGGTGCCTGTAGTGAATTTTGAGTCATCACTTGCAAGGTGAATAAGAATACCTGTAACCTCTTCTGCAGTAGCAAACCTACCAATTGGTTGGCGGGCTAAAAACTCTTTTCTTGATTTTTCATAGTCTCCACTATCATGCATTCTTTGTTCTATAGAAGGTGTCAATATTGTTCCTGGGCAAAGTGCATTACATCTTATACCCTCACTAACATAATCAGCAGCTACAGCACGCGTAAGTCCAAGAATAGCAGCCTTTGTGGAGCCATAAAGGCAGCGGTTTGGAGCGCCCTTTATTGATGAGGCTACAGATGCCATATTAATAATAGACCCATCTTTTTTTTCTAGCATCCCAGGTAAGTAGGCTCTGATAAGACGGAATTGGGATCTAACATTTAATGTAAAGGAAAAGTCCCAGTCATCATCAGACATATCCAAAATAGTGCCATTATGTACAAACCCTGCACAATTAAATAAGGTAGTCAAAGGTCCTGTTTTTTCTGGAGCTTTAGCAATTGCATCTGGATCCATAACATCTAACTCAAAAGTTTTAATTTCTTTATTTTCTGCAGATAGAGTTTCTAAAGCATCTGTATTTATATCTGTCGCAAAAACCTTAGCACCTTCATTAGCCATAGCTATTGCAGCTGCGCGTCCCATACCTTGTCCAGCAGCTGTTATCAAAACTTTCTTACCCATCAACCTATTCATCAGATTAACTCCTTAACAATGTTAGTTTAAATTTTCTTTTAATATTATAAGTATTATTTGATTTTTATTAAAGTAAGTAAATAATATATAATTTATTTATTTTTTCTCATAGGATGGACTATGTCTTATCTTACTAAGCTTAAAGGTTCTCCAGCATCCATTCCACCAAGACCATCATTCAAAGAAATAAGCTTTATTTCTTTAGGCGCATTTTTTGCGGCCTGTGTAGTTGGTTTTTTAGCCTATTACACAAATGAGCCAATTATTATGGGTTCATTTGGAGCATCAATCTTTGTTTTATTTGTGCTTCCTGACTCTCCATTTGCCCAGCCTCGAAATGTCATTTTTGGTCACTTTGTGACAACTCTTATTGGGCTAACCTTTTTTCATTTAGTGAGTTCAGAGTGGTGGAGTATGGCAATTGCATTGGCATTAGCTATTGCAGCAATGCAGATCTTAAGAGTGCCTCATCCACCAGCAGGATCTAATCCTTTTATCGTTTTTTTATTAGGCGCTAATAATGACCCCATGATTATAGGTTCTTGGGATTTCTTGTGGATGCCAACCCTCATAGGCTCTGTATTAATCGTAATGGTAGCACTTCTTTATAACAACTTATCTAAAAATAGAAGTTACCCTAAATACTGGTAACAATTTTTTAAATATTATTTTGAGTTAGTGTTTATATAATGTTACAGGCTTCTTCAAAATTAAGTCTTGGTGCTCGGGGACGAAGTTTTGAGTCATCTCCATAACCAATTCCACAAATAAAAATAGCTTTATTCTTATTATCTGGGAAGAATTCCTGATTTAGTATCTCCTTGTTAAATCCAAGCATTGGACAGCAATCTAGACCTATAGAGCGAGCTGCAATAATAAAGTATGCACCTTGGAGCGCTGAGTTAAATTCCGCAGTATTTTTTATTATTTTATCCTTGCCTTCGTAAAAAGATTTGGCATCATTATGTGGCGATAGGGTTGGCAGTGATTCATAAAATTTAGTATCATAGCTGATGATTACTACAGATGGAGCATTCATGGTTTTTTCAATATTTCCCTCATCTAAGGATGGCTTGATTCTATTTTTTGCTTCAGCAGTTTGGATAAATGTAAATCTTGCAGGACAGCAATTGCCAGAGGTTGGTGCAAATTTTAGTAAATCATAAATTTGATGAATTTGATCATTAGTAATATCTTTATTTAACCATCCCTTATGACTGCGTGCTGTTCTAAAGATTGTGTCTAGAGTTTTAGTGGAGAGCATATAGCCTGACCTTATTAATTATTAATTATTAATTATATGTTCTTCTAGTGTATCTTTAATAATAGAATTTGAAAGATATAAAAAACTGAACTATGAAAAATTGTATTTTTTGCTCAATTATTAAGGGCGATATACCCTCTGAAAAACTTTATGAAGATGACAAAGTGTTGGCTTTTAAGGATGTAAATGCACAAGCTCCTGAGCATTTTTTAGTAATACCGAAAGAACATATTTCTACACCGAATGATGCGACTGATGAGGCTCTGCTTGGCAAACTAAATACTACTGCAGTTATGATTGCTAAAGAGCGTGGATTTTCTGAAAGTGGTTATAGACTTGTTATGAATTGTAATAGTGATGGCTGTCAAAGTGTATTTCATATACACCTTCATTGCTTGGGTGGAAGACAGTTGAATTGGCCTCCAGGTTAGGCCTTTTAAGGAAGATAAATAATTAATCTTAAACGGGTTCAGAGTTGAATTAAAATAACGCCAACTCTAACTCTTTTTTGAGTTAAATTTTCGAAATATAAACTAAGGAAAGAATGAGCCAAAACGGCATTGAGCGACAAAGCGTTGGAGAATATAGTGAACGCGCTTATCTTGATTACTCAATGTATGTCATACTCGATCGTGCGCTACCCTTTATTGGAGATGGTTTAAAGCCAGTCCAAAGAAGAATCATTTATGCGATGAGTGAGCTCGGACTGAAATCGACTGCAAAATTTAAAAAATCTGCCAGAACTGTTGGTGACGTCTTAGGTAAATTTCATCCTCATGGTGATAGTGCTTGCTATGAAGCCATGGTTTTAATGGCTCAGCCTTTTTCTTATCGCTATCCATTTATTGATGGACAGGGTAACTGGGGAGCGCCAGACGATCCTAAGTCTTTTGCAGCGATGCGTTATACCGAGTCTAAATTATCGCCTTATGCAGATTTACTTCTTGCTGAAATTAATAAAGGCACAGTAAGCTGGACTGATAATTTTGATGGCACCATTCAAGAGCCCCTTCAACTTCCTGCTCAGGTGCCAAATTTACTGCTTAATGGAACATCTGGAATTGCTGTTGGTATGGCGACTGACGTCCCGCCACACAATCTTCTGGAGGTTATAGCTGCGTGTATTCAGCTCCTAGAAAAACCTTCAACTGAGCTTGATGAGCTTATGCAGATTATTCCAGCTCCAGACTATCCAACGGATGCTTATATTGTTAGTTCAAAAGAAGACCTCCGCCAAATGTATGAAACTGGAAATGGCTCAGTCAAAATGAGGGCTGGCTATATTAAAGAGGATGGAGAAATTGTTATTGAGTCTCTTCCCTACCAGACATCAGGAGCTAAGGTTATCACTCAAATTGCTGCTCAGATGCGCAATAAAAAACTTCCATTGGTTGAGGATCTTCGCGATGAGTCAGATCATGAAAACCCAACTCGATTAGTAATTGTTCCAAGGTCTAATAGAGTCGATTGTGAGCAATTAATGCTTCATTTATTTGCAACTACAGATCTTGAGAAAAACTATCGAGTCAATATGAATGTTATTGGTTTAAATGGTAAGCCTCAAGTGAAGCCATTGATTCCTTTACTTAAAGAGTGGCTAGAATTTAGAATGCAGGTTGTTGTTAATAGACTCCAATCTCGATTGGATAAAATTTTAGATCGGCTGCATATTCTTGATGGCTTACTAATAGCTTATCTTAATATTGATGAGGTTATTGCAATCATTCGCCGTGAAGAAAAACCCAAGCCTGTTTTAATTGAGCAATTCAAAATCAGTGAAATACAGGCCGAAGCGATATTAGAATTAAAGTTACGTCACCTAGCTAAACTTGAAGAAGTTAAAATTAAAAGTGAAGCAGATGAGCTTGGAAAAGAGCGAAAGTCAATTGAACTTTTGCTTTCAAGTGAAACAAGGCTAAAGACTTATATCAAAAAAGAACTAAGAGTAATCCTTGAGGAGTTTGGAGATAAAAGACGCTGTCAAATTATTTCTGATGTCTCTTCTGCTCAGGCATTTAATGACCAAGACATGATTCCAGCTGAAAATGTTACTGTCGTTCTAAGTGAAAAAGGCTGGGTTAAAGCAGCTAAAGGTCATGAAATTGATTCCTCTTCACTTAACTACAAGTCAGGAGACACATACTTAAAAGATGCCAAAGGTAGAAGTAATCAAATGGCATTTTTTATTGACTCTACAGGAAGGTCATATTCTATACTGGCCAACAGCCTTCCGAGTGCTAGGGGTCAGGGAGAGCCTCTAACTGGAAAATTAACACCTCCATTAGGCGCCGAATTTATAGATGTAGTTATGGGAAAAGATGAGCAAGCTGTAATTCTCTCGTCAGACGCTGGCTATGGTTTTGTATCAACCTTGGGTAATTTAAATTCAAAAACTAAATCTGGCAAACATCTGATTACATTATCAAAACAAGCAAGAGCAAATAGGCTTGCTATAGTTGAAGATGTTGATAATCATTATGTTGCAGTAGCTACTAATAGAGCTAGATTATTGATATTTCCAATATCTGAATTGCCACATCTTTCCAAAGGAAAGGGTAATAAGCTTATTCAGATTGCAAATAAGGACTTCATTGATCGAGAAGAGTTTGTTATTGGCGTTTGTGCTATTAAAGATAATCAAAAATTAAGAGTTCAATATGGAAAGAAACATAAAAAATACTCTTTTGAAGAGTTAGTTAATTTTGTAAGCCATCGCGCACGCAAAGGTTTAATTCTTCCAGGCGTTTTCAAAAAAGTTGATAGCATTGAAGCTGTAGATTAGTTAGAGTTCAATATAGCTCAAAATGCTTTACACTTAGTATCTACCGGGTTAATTTCATAGTTCATGAAGTTGGTAATTTACAATCAAATAGGTATAATCCGTATTTTTTTTATCAATTTTTCCGAATATGTTCGTCCTAAAAATTGTTACAGACTTTGCATCCGCCCATTCACTCAGAGATTATCCTGGTGATTGTGCAAGACTTCATGGCCATAACTGGCAAGTGGAAGTTTCTGTATGTTCACAAGTTCTTGATGATTCTGGTATTGCAATAGATTTTCGTGAAATTAAAAAACAAACGAAGTTGGTGGTTAAAAGGCTGGATCACCAATATTTAAATGAGATAAAGCCTTTTGATGTTCTAAACCCTACTGCTGAAAATATTGCTAAATATTTTTTTGATGAAATTGCCTTGTTAATTACCAATAAAGATGTCAAGGTTAAAGAAGTTATGATTTGGGAAACACCTAGGTCTGCAGTTACTTATTCGGAATAATAAATAATGAAAAATACACTACTCCCTGATACTCAAAACATTAAAGATCTTCGTAATATTGTTATTAATCAAGTTGGAATTAAAGATATTTTGCATCCAATTAGCTTTGTAAATAAAGCTAATGAGGTGCATCCATCAGTTGCTAATTTTACAATGACAGTAAGGCTTCCTGAAAATGTAAAGGGAACTCATATGTCTAGATTTATTGAAATCTTAAATGCTAAAGAATGCAGCTTTAGTGTTGAAAGTTTTATGGAGCTTGTTCAAACGGTTGCTGAAAAACTTGATTCTACAAGTGCTCGTATCGTAGTAGATTTTCCATTTTTTCGAAAAAAATCAGCTCCATCGTCTGGTGTTCAAAGTTTACTTGATTATCAGGCAACCTTAATTGGTAATATTGTTGATGGTAAGGCAGATATGTCTGTGAAAGTTGTAGTTCCAGTTACTAGCTTATGTCCATGCTCTAAGAGTATTTCAGAGTATGGTGCTCATAATCAAAGGTCTCACATAACTATCGAAGCAAAACCTTCTGAGGGATCAGTTGTTTTCTTAGAAGATTTAATTGATTTAGCAGAGCAAAAAGCATCAAGTGAGCTTTATGCGATACTTAAGCGTGATGATGAAAAAGTTGTTACTGAGAGGGCTTATGAAAATCCTGCGTTTGTTGAAGATATAGTTAGAGATATTGCTGTTGAATTAAATGCTGATGATAAAATTAATTACTACTCTTTAGAGTCAGAAAACTTTGAGTCAATCCACAATCACTCTGCATACGCTGTTATTACAAATCAAAAGTAAGGTTTATGCATCATAATACTGATAATGTTCGAATTGTATCTAGTGCGCCGATGGTCTCGCCTAATGCTCTTATAGAGAAATTACCTCTATCTGAAAAAGCTGCATCAGGAGTTGTAAACTCTAGAAATGCTATCAAAAATATTCTATATGGCAATGATAACCGTCTTATGGTTCTTGTTGGCCCGTGCTCAATTCATGATACTAAGGCTGCAATGGAGTATGCAAATAACCTCCTTAAACTAAAAGAAGAACTATCTGAAGATTTATTGATAGTTATGCGTGTGTATTTTGAAAAGCCAAGAACGACTGTTGGCTGGAAAGGTTTAATTAATGATCCATATCTAGATGAAAGTTTTGATATTGATAAAGGCCTTGAGACTGCGAGGAAACTTCTAGTTGATCTAGGTGAAATAAATATGCCAGTTGGTGTTGAGTACTTAGATGTGTTAACGCCGCAATACTTATCTGATTTGATTTCTTGGGGTGCTATAGGCGCTAGAACAACGGAGAGCCAATCTCATAGGGAGTTAGCATCAGCATTATCATGCCCTGTTGGCTTTAAAAATGGTACTGGTGGCTCTTTAGAAATTGCTTTTGATGCAATTCAGTCTGCCAATAGTCCTCATCATCTCTTGTCTGTGAACAAGGATGGTGGTATTAGCCACTTTACTTCTTTAGGCAATGATACTGCTCACATCATTCTTAGAGGCGGTAAAGATGGACCAAATTATTCCAAAGAACATATTGAAAGAACCTGTGAGAAGCTAAAAGAAAAGGGATTAGTCTCTAAAGTTATGGTAGATTTCTCTCATGCAAACTCTGAGAAGCAGTTTAAAAATCAATTAAAAGTAGGTGCAAATATTGCAGCTCAGATTGAAGAGGGCTCAGAGTCAATCTTTGGCGTAATGATTGAATCTCATATCAATGAGGGGAATCAAAAAGTTGGACCATTGCCATCTTTAAAGTATGGTGTTAGTATCACTGATAGCTGTATTGGCTGGGACGATACAGAAACTCTTTTAAGAGATCTTGCAAAATCTATAAAAACTCGAAATTCTTAGGGATTTTTTGTAGTTTTTAGCCTTCAAAAAGACCCAAATTATTGGTGTGTTTTTACCTCATCTAGGGTACAATTAAAGCTAGTTATTTTTATAGGTTTATTGTATGTCTGACGATATCGATTCTAAAGAAATTCTCGAGCAAAAGTTCCCAATAGTTACTATAGAAGACGAGATGCGTGACTCCTATCTGGAGTACGCAATGAGCGTAATTGTGGGAAGGGCTTTGCCTGATGTTAGAGACGGCTTAAAGCCAGTTCATAGACGCGTTCTTTATGCCATGGAAGTGCTTGGTAATGATTACAATAAATCTTATAAAAAATCTGCCCGAATTGTGGGCGATGTAATTGGTAAGTATCACCCTCATGGTGACACAGCAGTTTATGACACTATCGTAAGAATGGCTCAGCCATTTTCGATGAGATGTATCCTAGTAGATGGCCAAGGAAACTTTGGCTCGGTAGATGGAGACCGAGCAGCTGCTATGCGTTATACAGAAATACGCATGACAAAGCTTTCACATGAACTTTTAAGAGACCTAGATAAAGAAACAGTAGACTTTATTGATAACTATGATGGCTCTGAAAGTGAGCCTTCAGTATTGCCTACTCGAGTCCCTACTTTATTAGTGAATGGCTCTTCAGGTATTGCTGTGGGAATGGCTACAAATATTCCACCTCATAATCCAACTGAAGTTACTGAGGCTTGCCTGAGGTTTATTGATAATGAAGATATAACTATTGATGAGCTTTTAGAAATTATGCCTGGACCTGATTTTCCTACAGCTGGAATAATTAATGGCGCCTCTGGTATACGTGAAGCTTATGAGACTGGTAAGGGGAAGATTTATATGCGCTCAAGATCTCATGTTGAAGGCGAAGATAAATTAAGCATCGTTGTAACTGAGCTCCCATATCAAGTTAATAAAGCAAGGCTCATTACTAAAATTGCAGAGCTTGTTAAAGATAAAAAGATTGATGGAATAACTGGTCTTAGAGATGAGTCAGATAAAGATGGTATGCGAATGGTGGTTGAGCTTAGGAGAGGAGAAGTTCCTGAGGTGATGCTAAATAACTTATATAAACTAACAGAGATGCAAACTGTTTTTGGTATCAACATGGTTGCAATTGACCAAGGTATGCCAAAATTAATGAATCTAAAGTCTATCTTGAGTGCATTTATTGCGCATAGAAGAGAGATAGTAACTCGTCGCTCTATTTTTGAGCTTAATAAGGCAAAAGATAGGGCCCATTTATTGGAAGGACTTTCCGTTGCTCTTTTTAATATTGATGAGGTAATTGCACTTATAAAGGCTGCACAGAATCCTAGTGAGGCAAAAGAAGGCTTAGTTGCAAGAGTCTGGAAGGGCTCAGTTATTCAAGAGCTTATTGGTGATAGAGACATGGCTCAGTTCAAACCGCAAGATTTAGGCGCTGATCTTGGCCTTCAAAAGAATGGGGATTATCAATTATCTGAAAAACAAGCGCAAGCTATTCTTGATTTAAGACTCCATAGATTAACGGGCCTTGAAAAGGACAAAATATTTAATGAATTTAATGGATTACTTGAAGAAATCAAAAAGTTACTTGATATTCTTCAAAATCCAGACCAATTAATGGATGTCATTCGTCAAGAAATTGCTGAAATTCGAGATAATTTTGGCGCTCCTCGAATTACTGAGATTATCGAAAATAAAATCGACCTTACACTTGAAGATTTAATTGCTCAAGAAGATAGAGTGGTAACTTTATCTCATGGAGGTTACGTTAAGGCACAATCGCTTAGTGATTATCAAGCGCAAAGAAGAGGCGGTAAGGGTAAAGCTGCCACTAAGATGAAAGATGAGGATTTTGTAGATCAGTTATTTGTAGCAAACTCCCATGACACTGTTTTATGCTTCTCATCTAGAGGAAGAGTTCACTGGCTTAAAGTTTATGAACTGCCAATGGCCTCAAGAATTTCTAGAGGAAAGCCAATTATTAACCTGCTTCCTTTAGAGAAGGATGAATCGATAAATGCAATATTGCCAGTCAAAGAGTTTACTGACGATCAGTTCGTGTTTATGGTTACCAGTTCAGGAACATGTAAGAAAACATCACTTAAAAACTTTTCACGCCCAAGAAACGGCGGAATTATAGCGATCGAGCTAAGAGATGATGATAAGTTAGTTGGTGTTGAAATTACTGCCGGCGAACATGACATCTTACTTTTCTCTTCAGCAGGAAAATCTATCCGTTTTAAAGAGTCTGATGTCCGCTCAGTTGGCCGAACAGCCATAGGAGTAAGAGGAATTCGTTTAGCTGATAAAGATCAAGTGGTTTCCTTGATTGTTGCAGTGTCGGGTGATCCTATTCTTACAGCAACTGAAAAAGGTTATGGTAAGAGAACTCAATTAGATGAATATCGCTCCCAAGCAAGAGGTGGCTCAGGTGTTATCTCAATAAAAACATCAGACAGAAATGGTGAAGTAGTTGGTGCTATTCAGGTTACGGATGAAGATGAAATGATGCTAATTTCCAATAAAGGTACATTGGTTAGAGCGCGCGCAGTTGATGTTTCAATTATTGGAAGGAATACTCAGGGCGTTACTTTAATTAACATTGCTGATGATGAAAAATTAGTTTCAGTAGCTAAAATAGCTGAAACAGATGATGAAGAAGAGGGTGAGAATCAATTAGAGGTTGACGGTGTTCAATTAGTAGAAGGTGGAAATCAAGTAGAAGATGATTCTCCTCCTCTGGCAAACGATGATACTCAAGAAGATGAGTAGATAGAAAGCAGGGTTTATTTTAAAACATTATGTGAATTTTAAAAAAATAGTTCATTGTGAATTATTGTTTTTAATTTTGATAAAAAAATAAAAAAAAACACCACGTTGCATGCTCTCTGTTGCTATAATTCGGCCAGAGTTTGAATTAATTCACTCTATTTTATATATTTAAAATCAATCCTTAGGAGAAACAAGTATGAAAATTAAGTTTACCACTAAGCTATTTGGAGCTATTGCTGGAGCATTATTGCTTAGCACATCTGCAAATGCTGCATGTGGAAAAATAACAATCGCAGATATGAATTGGTCGTCAGCCTCGTTGATGGCTAATGTTGATAAAGCTATGTTGGAAGCAATGGGCTGTGAAGTTGAGCTAGTTGCTGGCTCTACTATGCCAACATTTACTTCAATGAATGAAACTGGTTCACCAGATGTTGCCCCGGAAATTTGGGCAAATGCATTTAAAGATTTAGTTGCAAGTGCTACTGGCGCAGGCCGTTTACATGTTGCTAATCCTGAGCCAATGAGTGGACTTGGAGAAGGTTGGTGGGTTTTACCTGCTACGCTTGATGCAAATCCAGAGCTAACATCTGTTGAAGCTATCCTAGCACGTCCTGACTTATTCCCAGACAAAGAAGACCCTTCTAAAGGTGCATTCCATGGTTGTCCTTCAGGTTGGAGTTGTCAACTTATAAACCAAAGTCTATTCAAGGCATGGGATATGGAAGCTAAAGGCTGGAAATTAGTTGATCCTGGTTCTAATGCTGGTCTTGATGGTTCAATTGCTAAGGCTGCAGAGAGTGGCGGTAACTGGTTCGGTTACTACTGGAACCCAACTGCGATAATTGGTAAGTATGATATGCAACAGGTTGAGTGGGGTGTTCCTTATGCTGGTGATGATAACTGGCATAACTGTATCGCACTTGGCGCTGATAACTGTTCTGATCCTGAGCCTTCTGCATGGGTTAATTCCGTGGTTATTGCTCTTGTTAGTGACAACATGTTCTATAACGGTCCAAAAGAAGCTATGGGGTATTTTAAAGCCCGCACATGGCCTGGTACGGTTATGAATGAAATGCTTGTTTGGATGCAAGACACAGGCGGAACTGGAGCTGATGCTACTGTTGAGTTCCTAACTAATCATGGAGATCTTTGGAAGACTTGGGTTAGCGCTGATGTTGCTGCCTCAGTTGAAGCTTCTCTATAAAGGTTAGAAGAAATTAGTTAACGATTAATTTGTTCTAGTTTCAAGTAAATACTAATTGCCCGTAGATTTTATGATTACGGGCAATTTTTATGATTGAAGAGTAAACATCTGTCTCTTATACACATCTGACGCTGCCG
>OJBV01000061.1_pt1 | contig 19683 bp, 16 predicted proteins | sample 1590821 | NCBI WGS metagenome assembly OJBV01 (sample SAMN05416694, study PRJEB24817) | seawater metagenome | isolation source: Sea water | place: Canada:Atlantic | collected 2013-07
TTGCTGAGCGATTAATAAGGGTCTGTTCACGATCTTTTTCTAAACTTCCAAGGTAATCATCGGAGCCTAGGTTGTGAGGAAGATCAATCATAAAGCCTGAATTTCTTCCTGCGGGACCCTCGCCAATTTCACAGGCTTCAAGTATTGCAATTTTTGCATCCTTATTGATTTGATTTAATCGACGTGCTGCAGAGAGGCCAGCAAAACCCCCACCAATAATCAGATAGTCTATGTTGATATTTTCAATAAGCTGTTGATTAAGCTTTCTTTTAGGAAGGATTTCTTTCCAGCCTGTATCACCAGGGTTTTTTGGGAGCTTGATTTGACCCATTACTTGATATTTTCTCCTAAGGATTTGGTAGGCTAATTCTTGACATCCTGCCTCCGTCAATCGTATAAACCTGCCCAGTCACAAAACTTGATTCTGATGATGCAAGCCACGAAACGAGAGAGGCTACTTCTTCTGTTTTTCCTGTCCTTTGAAGTGGATGTATATTACCTATATTTTCTCTAAAGTGTTTTGGGTTTGGCGTTGATTTAATAAACTCTTCATTCAGTTCAGTATCTATCCAGCCAGGCGCAACTGCATTACAACGAACTCCATCTTTTCCATGATCAATTGCAGTAGCTCTGGTAAGCCCATGAAGACCAGCTTTGCTTGCACAATATGCAGCATGATTTGGGTTTGCACCTAATCCCTCAATCGAGCCAATATTGACTATACAGCCCTTAGATTTAATTAAAAATGGCATCGCAAGTTTGCTTAATAAAAATGGCGCTGTTAAATTTAATGCTAATGTTTGATTCCAGGTTTCAAGGGTTGTATCTTGCATGGAGGACTCCTTCATCATTCCAGCATTATTGATTAATACATCAATGCGCCCATATTTCTTAATGATTGCCTTGATGCTATTTGAACACTCTTCTTCTTTAAGCAAATCAAATTCAAAAGAATCAAATAAATTTGAGTGACTTCTTTGAATGCAACAAATTGTTGCGCCTTCTTTTTGAAGACGTTCAGCACAGGCTAAGCCGATACCTTTAGTGGCCCCTGTAATAACAATAATTTTATTAGTAAACAGCTTTTCCACCATTAATCTCCACCAAAGAGCCACAGATATATCTTGCATCATCTGAAGTTAAAAAGTTAACAACATCAGCAATTTCTTCAGGCTCAGCTATGTGACCTATGGGCACTGATTGATTTAATTCATTGATAGCATCATCGGGGTTTAGGCCTCTTATCTCAAAACCTGTTCTAAGCATTGGGGTATTTACTTCATTCGGGCAAACTGCATTAATACGAATATTTTGATGGGCATGATCTCTTCCAAGGCACTGGGTCATTGCCGCTAAAGCTGCTTTAGTTGTGCAGTAAACTAGATGATTTGGTCCTGGCTTTATACCCCAACAGGACGAAACATTTACAATAGAGCCACCGCCAGCTTTAGCCATTAGTGGTATTGCAGCTCGGATTAATCGGAAAGGGGCTTCAACATTTATCTTCATCGATAGCTCAAAATCTTCATCAGATGCTTGGGTAATATCACCACGGCGCATTACACCCGCATTATTAATGAGAGTATCTATTTTTCCAAGTTTTTGATTTACTTCAATTGCTAGATTATCGCAATAGTTTTGATCCAACAAATCACCAGGAAATGCATAAGAATTTCCACCTTTTTTTTGAATTTCCTCAGACAGATTAAAAGAATTCTCTTCAGATTTATCAGCAATCGCAATCGAAGCTCCTTGGCTTAAATATTTATTAACAAGCGCTTTACCAATTCCTCCACAGGCACCGGTTATAAGAACAACTCTTGATTTATTATTCATAACTTAATACTCTTGATTTAGTGCTTCCATTGTTGGAATTATCCTCTCTCTTCTTTGAATAAAGTCAAGAAGCTCTTCGTCCTTACCTTCATCAAGTTTTGGTTCTTGGTAATCAGCCAGTAGTTTTTTTGCCCCCTCAATTCCCCTTTGAATGGTGTCCTTACTCCCATCAGCTTGCCACTGTTCAATGGAGTTATTGTCAAATAATTTAGGCATAAAAAATGCTCGCTGAAAATTATCCATTGTATGCTGGTGTCCAAGATAGTGACCCCCAGGACCAACATCTCTTATTGCTGCTAAACCTTCCTCAAAATCATCCCAGCGAATACCTTCTGCCATCCTATAGCCCATTTCGCATTGCTCAGCATCGACTACAAATTTTGCCATTGAGCAGTGCATTCCAGCTTCATTCCACCCCGCAGAGTGCCAAATATAGTTTGCTCCAGATAAAAGAACGGCCATCATTGTAGATGCGCTCTCATAGCCTGATTGGGCATCAAAAACTTTAGATCCGCCAAGTGTATTAGAACTTCTCCATGGAACCTTATAGTGCCTAGCCATTTGCCCAATCATAAAATTCATAAGAGAAATTTCTGGAGTTCCCGCCATTGGAGCGCCAGATTGCATGGAGACGGTAGCTAAGTAGTGACCGTAGATAGCTGGCGATCCTTTCCTTATGACTTGTGTGTATGCTAGCGCAGAGAGGGCTTCGGCATTTACCTGAGCAACAGTTGGTGCGACACTCGCTGGTGTGTTTGCGCCTCCAAGTACAAAAGGAGAACAGAGTACGGGCTGATTATGTGCAGAAAATACCCTTAATGCTGAGAGCATGGTTTGATCCCAAACAAGTGGAGAGTTTCCATTAATATTCCCAGTAACTACTGGATGAGTATCCATGTATTTCTCTCCAAATAGAATCTTGCACATCTCAATTACATCTTCCGCATTCTTGCCACTACTTGTCATGCCCATAAAAGTTTTATCTGAGTGCTTCATAGAAGAATAAGTAATTCTTAGGTGACGATGCGAGATTGGATGGTCCATTGGTTCAACGATATGGTGAGCGCTTGAATGAATGGCAGGAAGCATATGAGATAGTTTGTGAAAGTTAGCCAGATCTTCAAGTTTTGGCCAGCGCCTTTTGTTTTCAAGATCACATATAAAAGGGGCACCAGTCATCGGAACAAAAATAGAGTTATTGCCACCAATTTCTAGCGATTTTTCTGGGTCACGGGCATTCATAGTGATGCTTTCTGGGATGCTTGAGATTAGTTCACGAATAAGGCCTCTATCAAAACGAACGCGCTCACCTTTGACGTCAGCGCCAGCCTTCTTCCAATCTTCGAGGGCAATTGGATCATGAAACTCAACGCCTACATCTTCAAGAATTGATAAAGATGCGTCATCCATTTTTAAAATCTGCTCTTCACTCATTGGCTCTGTAAGTGGGATTTTGCGCTTCAAAGTAGGGAGCATTTCAATCTTGACTTTTAGTCGATCTGTTCTTCTTGCATCCCTACCAAGTCTTTCAGAAGAGTTAGCCATAATAGTTTGATTACAATATATTTAATATATGTATCGTAGATTAAATATTTGTTAAATGCAACATTAATTTTTCATACAAACATGAAAAATACTATATTTACTTATTGCCTTATATTCTTGATAAATCAGCAATAAAGAGTAAAATTTAATATTTTAAAATTAAATAAAAAATAATGTCAAATCTGTCTAATAACTTTATAGCCGGCGACTGGGTCAAGGGTTCTAGTTCGATATCTAACATAAATCCTTCCGACACTAACGATGTCATTGGTGAGTATGCGCAAGCAAATAATGCTCAGCTAGAGGACGCCCTTAACTCTTCTCAAATTGCGCAAAAGCAATGGGCTGCTACTGGTTTAGAGCAGCGACAAGCTGTTTTGATGAAGATTGGTGAAGAGATGATGGCTCGAAGTGCTGAGTTAGGAGAGCTGCTTTCTCGTGAAGAAGGTAAACCGGTAGCTGAAGGCAAAGGAGAAATTTATAGAGCTGGTCAATTTTTTACTTACTACGCTGCTGAAGTGCTTCGTCAAAGTGGGGATACTGCAGATTCAGTTAGGCCAAACATTGAAATTGATGTTCGACGAGAAGCTATGGGGACTGTTGCAATTATTTCTCCTTGGAATTTCCCAACTGCGACTGCAAGCTGGAAAATTGCCCCTGCATTAGCATTCGGTAATGCAGTTATTTGGAAGCCTGCTAATCTAACTCCAGCAAGTGCAGTAGCGTTAACAGAAATCATTGCAAAACAAGACATACCAAAAGGATTATTTAATTTAGTTATGGGATCTGGATCATCTATCGGTCAGGCTTTAGCTGAAAGCCCAAAAGTCCATGCTATTAGTTTTACTGGGTCCTATGATGTTGGCCTTCAAATAGCTGGTGCTGCGGCAAAAAACTTAACGAAGTTTCAATTGGAACTTGGCTCTAAAAATCCATTAGTAGTAATGGACGATGCAGATATTGATGTTGCTGTTGCTGCCGCTACTGGCGGTGCTTTTGGAAGTACAGGTCAAAAGTGTACTGCCTCATCAAGGTTAGTTGTTCATGCATCAATTCATGATGAGTTTGTTGATCGAATGAGTCAATCTACTTCAGCTCTTAAGGTTGGACATGCGCTCCACGAAGGGACTCAAATTGGCCCAGTAGCAAGTCAACAGCAACTTGACTCAAATCTTAAATACATGTCTTTAGCTAAAGAAGAGGGCTGTGAAATAGTATGTGGCGGTGAAAAACTGGAGCTCGATAATCCTGGCTTTTATATGCAGCCTGCCTTATTAGTTGGCGGTAATAACACTATGCGAGTGAACCGAGAAGAATTATTTGCGCCTATGGCTTGCGTTATTAAGGTTGCGGATTATGACGAAGCTCTATCAGTTGCCAACGACACAGATTTTGGTCTTGTTTCAGGCATTATTACTCAGTCACTATCACGAGCAAGTCATTTTCGAAGAAACGCAGAGAGTGGATGCGTAATGGTGAATTTACCAACAGCTGGTACTGATTATCATGTTCCTTTTGGTGGTAGAAAAAACTCAAGTTTTGGTCCTAGAGAGCAAGGATCATATGCAAAAGAGCTATATACTCAAGTTAAAACTTCATATATTTCTAGCGGAAACCCATAATGGCTCATCCATCACTTTTTATTGACGCACTTCAGTATAACAATTGGAGTGAAGAGGTCTTCAAACAAATTAATGATGGCGGGCTTAGTGCGGTCCACGTTACAATTTGTTACCATGAAGACTTTCAAGAGATGGTGAAAAATGTTATTGATTGGAATCGCCGTTTTGAAAGTTTTTCAGATTTAATTTTTCATGGTAAGTCTGCAAGTGATGTTCTTAAAGCTCAAATTGAGGGACGAACTGCAATATTTTTTGGGTTTCAGAACTGTTCACCAATTGAAGACGATATTGGATTGGTCGAAATATGCCATCAATTGGGTGTTAGATTTATGCAGCTCACATATAACAATCAGAGTTTATTGGGCACAGGTTGTTATGAAGAAAATGACCCAGGTATAACCCGAATGGGTAAGCAAGTAATTAAAGAAATGAATAGAGTTGGCTTGGTGGTTGATATGAGCCATTCTTCAGAGATTTCTACGCTTGAGGCGATTGAAATCTCAGAGCGCCCTATTGCAATTACCCACGCTAATCCAACTTTTTGGCATCCTGCATTAAGAAATAAGTCTAATAAAGTTCTTAAGGCTTTAGGTGAAAGTGGCAGTATGCTTGGCTTTTCAGTCTATGCGCACCATCTTAAAGATGGTACTAACTGTTCACTAGAGAGTTTTTGTAATATGGTTGCCGACACTGCCGAAATTATGGGTGTTCATAATATTGGTATTGGAACTGATTTATGCCAAAATCAACCTGACAGTGTTGTTGAATGGATGAGAAATGGAACCTGGACAAATGAGCGTGACTTTGGAGAGGGCTCTGCAAGTTTTGCAGGTTTCCCTGATCAGCCAAAGTGGTTTAGTGATAACCGTGACTTTTTAAACATTGCAACTGGCCTAAAAAGTGCTGGTTTTAATAGCAATGATATTGATTCAATCATGGGTAAGAACTGGCTAAACTTTTTTGAAGCATCCTTTGAACCTTTATAATTGGAATTATGACTACAGAAACTGCAATTATTGATATTGAATCTGATTTTATGAGATCACCTGAAAAGGTTATGCGTCTTGAGAGAATGGGTTCTTCATTCCCTACTCGTTTAAGTTTTATGCGAACGCTTATAAGGCGAATGGCTCGTGAGAATTGGAAATTTGAGAGAACTCGTCGAGAAGTTGATAAGGATGGTTATGGTTTAAGTATTTATGCTGTGACGACTCCACATAGGACATATTCATTGGTTGCCTTTACTCAAAAAATACCAGATGAAATGAGAACTGATAGAGTTATTGCAGAAGTATGGGATGCAACTTTTAATCTTTTTGACGGTGTACCCACTCAAGAAGATATTGACTATTTAGCAAATAATACCCCCAAGCAGGAAGGGGGTCGATATAGACCAAGTGAGCTTGCTTTAGCAAGAGCAAACAAAAGTTTAAGAGTATTTAAAAATGCAGTTGACTCTCTGTCAAAAGGTCACCAACCAGATATCGATTTATTAACTTCTGTAGGTTATTTAATGAGAACTTCCGCGGTATATGGAAGTGGAAAGTTTGGCTGTGCAGATCGAGCTAAGATTGCTGATCGTGAAGAGTGCAAGGCACCATTTCAAATGGAGTTGTTAACTGTTTATTTAATTCGCTGGTTTACGATTGATTCAGTTGAAGAGCTTGCAAAAGAAAGAGGCGGTAAAAAAGCAGTTAAACTTGATAAAACTACACGTCAATTTATTGGTGTGGGAAATGCAACAGGCTTGGGTATGGCTCCATTTTTACTTAAACACCCAGCATTAATTCATAATTGGGTTGTTGCAAAAGAAACCGCATTAGCAAGAGTAAGATCAATTGAAACTCCAATTGAAGGTACTCTTAAAGTTTTCTTAAAGTCACTGCTTCAGGTTAGTCAGCATGTTGATGAATGGAATGTTGAGGATACTGTCCAGGCTGATAGAATCTCGTGCTTAACAGATGAAATACAATCGCTCAGGATTTGGTGTGAAGATGAGTTTAATATATCTAGACCCTATCCTTGGAATGGAATTTATCAGTTTGTAGAGGATAATTTTTCATTAGAATGCCAAGAGATGGTCGTCTCTTTAATTATTGAGCCTCATGGTTCATTAGTAGATGATCTTGCAGAGACAATGTCAACTAATTTGATTCCAACATTCAATGCAGATATGTCATTAGCCCAATTAAAAGAAGTTGTTGAAGATTCTTATCAATGGGCTACTAGTATTGATTTTTCTTTAAAAGAATCACAGCACCATTTTTGGTACTATTCTGAAGATAAGTTGGAGCCTAGGTTTGGCTCTAAAGGAATCGATGATGGCGTTGAGCAAGAGATGCCACTGGCTATTGGTAGAGATGTAAGTCAGCTCAATAAAGTATTGTCATCCACTTCTAATGATATTTCAATCAGTGAGTTTGTAATGATGTACCCAGAATTTAGACATATCATTCGTCGAATTCAAAATACTTTTGTCAGGCCTTATTCTGAAGTTCAGGATAATTTATTAAGTGAATCCATGAGGCCACTAGATTTATTACGTTTTAAGTTAGCCTTTTTTGGGGCTTCAAAGTTTGATCCAAAGTCCGACTTATGGACTCGGATATCAATGTATCAAGGTGCTCCAATGCCTGATCAACTGTCAGAGCCAAACCATGATTGCTGGTCATTTCCAATTGCGGGAAGACCCCAGTCATTTCCGTGTATAAATTGCACATGTCAGAAAGTTATTTAACAATTTCATTAAATGAAGTTCTTTTTTATTTCACTAGAGCAGCCTTTGGTGTAGAAGCTCCTATTGGTCTTTCAGAAGACTTTGCAAGAGCCAATATGTGGATTTCAGAAAATGGTTTTGACCCTTCGCTATGTAGCTTAAAAGCGCTTGATAATCTAGATAGTCAAGCAAGTAGTTTATCGATTAAATTTGAAAAAACAAAAGCAGGGGGGCATTTATTTTGTCCAGAAGAGAAGCTCTTATCTTCTTTAGAGGCATCTTCAAGCAGTGTTGATTGGGTTGAGATTAATAGTAGAGTCAGTGAATTAAAAATTAGTAATGTTGATTCTCCATTTTTAGTTGTTTCTGCTCTTGGTGCTAATAAATGTAATGGGCTAAAAGTAGTTTGGACTGATCAAGATAAAAATCAATTTCAAGTTAACTTAACTGATAATGAAGAGTGGGAGGTTTTAAGCTCATCATCTAATCCTATAGAATTAAGCAGCAATGCTGATGTGTTAATTTCACCTCTAGAAATGAGTGATAAATCCTATAAAGGTAAGAGTGTTAAAAAATTTAAGTTAGCTGAAGAGAAATTAAGAGTACTTCATAATGGCATTAAAGTAGAGGAGAATTGGCAGGCAATTTATAGCTACTTTTCACGCTGCTTGGTTAAATCAAGTGCTGAGTCTAGAGCTTCAGGTGCAGGCGCAGGGCTAGTTGATACAGACTAATCTAGCATTCAATAAAGCTTACAGCCAAGCCGCCTAATGACGTCTCTTTATATTTTGTAGACATATCAAGGCCAGTTCTTTTCATAGCAGCAATACACTGATCTAGCGAAATTAAATGTTCACCACTTTCTCTAAGCGAAAGTGAGCTTGCAGTATACGCCTTAACTGCGCCAAATCCATTTCTCTCAATACAAGGAACTTGAACAAGACCCTTGACTGGGTCGCAAGTCATTCCAATATGGTGTTCTAGCGCCATTTCTGCAGCATTTTCAATTTGCGCTGTTGTACCGCCTCTAACAGTGCATAAAGCCGCAGCAGCCATTGAGGATGCTGAACCTACCTCCCCTTGACAGCCAACCTCAGCTCCTGATATAGAGCTGTTATGTTTTATTAGCCCACCAATCGCAGATGCTGTTAATAAGAATTGACGAATTTGTTCTTGAGTTGCAGACTTATGTTTATAGAAGTAGTAAAGAGTTGCTGGAACGACACCTGCTGCTCCATTAGTGGGCGCAGTCACTACCATGTGACCAGCAGCATTTTCTTCATTTACTGCCATGGCATATGCACAAAGCCAGTCACTAGAATTTGTATTTTCTGGATCACTTTGGAGGCTTTCATGTAATTTTTTTGCACGCCTCTTGGTATTTAAACCACCCGGCAATATACCTTCAGTTGCAAGACCACTCTCAACACAAGTTTTCATTGCGTCCCAGATAGTATCAAGCTCCTTATTCAGAATTTTTTCAGGAATATTTTCTATTTCATTGGCGAGCTTCATTTCCCAAATAGTCTTATCATGCTTTTTAGACATTTCCAGCATTTGATCTGAATTATCAAATGGAAATGGATAGGCTGAGCTTGGCTCAGCTGCAATGGGCGCTTCAACATTATCTATTTCTGCTAATGTAGATATGAAACCACCACCAATAGAGAAATAAGTATGTGAAATTAGAATTGAGTCTGACTGGTCAAGAAGCTCAAAAACCATACCGTTAGGGTTTTGCTGTAATGAGTTTCTAGTATCAAAAATGATATCATCTTCCGAAAAGAATGCAACTTTTTGAGTGTTGTTGATAGCTATATTTTTTGAGTTCCAAGTTCTCTCAATGACTTCATCCATATTCTCTTTAATGATGGTATTCGGAAGATATCCATTAAGTCCAAGAGTGACAGCTCTATCTGTTGCATGTCCAACTCCTGTATAAGCTAAAGAATTCTTTAGAGTACATCTAATATGACGCATTTCACCAGCAGGATTTGAATCTAAAAATTTTTTGACATGCGTCATAAAATCATTGGCAGCAACCATAGGCCCCATTGTGTGCGAGCTTGAAGGCCCAACACCAACTTTAAATAAGTCTAAAACACTGATAAACATAAAAAAATTAGATAAAAGTTATTACTAATATTCTACATTAATATTTGATTTTAGCTATTAAAAAAATTCATGATACCGTGAATTTCTTAATAGCTATTTTTAGGAGTGTTGTCTTAATAAGTAAATTAAAATATCAATATTAATTAGAAAATCACTATGGGTTAAATTATGTCAATAGTATTAGCGTCTACAGACTTCTGGGAGGATATGGAGGTTTGGTCAAATGGCCTGCAAAAGGCTATGCCAGAGATGGATATAAAAGTTTATCCGGATGATGGCGATGTTAATGAGGTTGAATTTGCTGTGGTCTGGAAGCATCCTCGAGGTATATTAAAAAAGTACCCAAATTTAAAAGCGATTTTGTCTCTAGGGGCTGGAGTAGATCACATTATTAGTGATCCTGACTTACCAGAAGGACTCCCTATAATCCGCCTGGTAGATAAAAAATTAACTCATGAAATGTGCCTTCATGCCTTGCATTGGGTGCTTCATTTTCATAGCGATCAGTATCTTTATAGATCTCAACAACTTAAACGCCAGTGGATTCAGCAAAGCTCTATTCAGACAGAGGACCGAACAATTGGCATTATGGGTCTAGGGAATATTGGCAGAAGTATTGGTGAATTATTAGTTACTCAAAGTTTTAATGTTATTGGCTGGGGCGCTAATCAAAAATCTTCACTGACAGATATTAAATATTATTATGGTCAGGATCAGCTTTCTGATTTTTTAGGCAGGACGAATATTCTAATTAATGTCCTTCCCTTAACATCAGATACTACCAACATTATTACAAAAAAAGAGCTTAGCCTTCTTCCAAAAGATTCATTTATTATAAATATTGGTAGAGGTGGAATAATTAATGAGGATGATTTGTTGACTCTTCTTAGTGACGGACATATTAAAGCAGCTGCTTTGGATGTATTTACTCAAGAACCGTTGCCAGAAAATAATTCACTTTGGGACCATCCTTCAGTTTATATAACGCCACACATTGCAGGCCAAAGTAATCCAAACTCAGCAGGACAAACTATTTCTGAAAACATCTATCGAATCCAAAAAGGAGAATTGCCTTATCCTATATATAGTAGGACTAATGGGTATTAATTCTGATATAAAACTTTGTGATTAACTAAAGGAAGACTGGGTGAGTCTTGTAACCATTATGTCGATATTCACATAATTACGCTATTTATATCAATTCAAGACGAATTGAATTCAACTAAATAAACTATTCTTATATAATATGGCTTTTTGAGACAAATTTTAATGTCTAAAGATACGCTAATTCGAACTACTCCTTTGCACCAAATGCACTTAGATGCTGGAGCAAAGATGGTACCATTTGCTGGGTATGATATGCCTGTAAGTTATCCTCTTGGGATAAAAAAAGAACACAACCACACACGTGAAAAAGCAGGACTTTTTGATGTCTCTCATATGGGACAAATAAGGTTGGGTGGTGCAAATGCAAAAAAAGCACTTGAGTCTATAGTTCCAGTTGATATTATTGATTTACCCTTAATGAAATTGCGCTATGCTTTATTTACAAATAAATCTGGTGGCGTAATGGATGACTTGATGGTTACCAATCTGGGCGATGAAGATTTGTTTTTAGTGGTTAATGCCGGCTGTAAAAATTCTGATTTTGCTCATTTGCAAAGGACAATTGGTGATGACTGTAAAGTAGAGTTTCTTGAAGATGTTGCGCTTTTAGCATTACAAGGACCTTCAGCACACAAAGTTTTATCTGAAATTGCACCTTCTATTAGTGAAATGATTTTTATGACCGCTAAACAAGTAGTTATAAATGGAATTGAATGCTTGATAACAAGGTCTGGCTATACAGGAGAAGATGGTTTTGAAATTTCATTAGCAGCCAAAGATTCTGAAGAGTTAGCAAAACTTTTACTTTCTAATATAGAAGTTGAATGGGTTGGTTTAGGTGCAAGAGACTCTCTTCGTTTAGAAGCTGGATTGTCTCTTTATGGACATGAGCTTGATATTCATCATAGTCCTGTTGAGTCTTCATTGGGCTGGGCCTTATCCAAGGTAAGAAGAACTGGTGGAGAAAGAGAAGGTAATTATTTAGGCTTCGAAACTATTATGAAGCACATTAATGAGGGCTCTGAATCAAAGGTTGTTGGCCTTCAACCAGAAGGAAGAATGCCTGTTCGAGATGGAGCCATGATTGAAGATGAGTTGGGTAATAATGTGGGAAAGGTAACAAGCGGTGGCTTTGGCCCTAGCATAAATAGACCAATAGCTATAGCAAGGTTAAAAAAGAGTTATATAGAAAAAAATTCCAAGCTTTTTGCATTAGTTAGGGATAAAAAAATTGCAGTTGAGATTGTAAGTCTGCCATTTGTTAAACAGAACTATTACAGAGGTTAAATATTAATATGAGGAGCAGTAATGAGTATTAAATTTTCAGAAGATCATGAATGGATTCAGTCACAAGGAGATGATCTAGTAGTTATTGGGATAACGGATTTTGCCCAAGAGCAATTAGGAGATTTGGTTTATGTTGAGTTACCGGAAGTTGGGGATGAGTGTAGCCGCGGAGAGAATATTTCCGTAATTGAGTCAGTTAAAGCTGCTTCAGATTTAGTTGCACCAGTTTCTGGAACTATTGTTGAAGTTAACAGTCGTTTAGAAGATGAGCCAGAACTTGTCACTGAAGACTCTATGGGAGATGGTTGGTTTATCAAGGTGAAATTATCAAGTCCTGAAGAATTAGATGAGTTAATGGATGAAAGCGCGTACAACAGTTTTATTGAGGAATAAGGAAAGAGTTTAATGGCTAAAAAAATTGAAGATTTATTAAATAATGATGCCTTTACTACTAGGCATATTGGTTCTTCAACTGAGCAGAAAAATCAGATGCTTGATTATCTTGGTTTTGACAACTTAGATAAGTTAATTGATGAGATTGTGCCAGATGTTATTCGTCGTAAAAAGCCGATGAATATAGCTAAAGGTATGTCGGAGTTGGCAGCCCTTAAAAAATTAAGAAATCTAGCTAGAATGAATATTCGTTATAAGTCATTCATTGGCCAAGGTTATTACAATGCAATTACACCACCAGTAATTCAGCGCAATGTCCAAGAAAATCCCTCTTGGTACACTGCTTATACTCCTTATCAGCCAGAAATATCTCAAGGCCGGTTAGAGGCATTAATGAATTTTCAAACAATGGTCTCAGACTTAACAGGGATGGATTTAGCAAATGCATCAATGCTAGATGAGGCAACCGCCTGTGCAGAAGCTATGACCTTGTGTCATCGAGTTAGTAAATCTAAGAGTAATATCTTTTTTGTAGCTAATGATTGTTTTATTCAAAATATTGAAGTAATTAAAACTCGAGCTGAGCCACTAAATATTGAGGTCGTTGTTGGTGACCCTCTGACTGATCTAAAAGAGCTTGATTGTTTTGGAGTGTTATTGCAATATCCTAATACTTATGGCGGCTATAGTGATTACTCAAATTTAATAGAATTAGTTCATCAAAAAAAAGCTCTCGTTGCAGTTAGTGCAGACTTACTTTCTTTAACACTTTTAAAGCCACCTGGTGAAATGGGTGCAGACATAGTAGTTGGTAATACTCAAAGATTTGGAGTGCCAATTGGTTATGGTGGTCCACATGCTGCCTTCATGTCTATCAGTGACAAATACAAAAGGTCTATGCCTGGGCGTATTATTGGAGCATCGGTTGATACTAAAGGGAGGCTTGCTTATAGACTTGCGCTTCAGACTAGAGAGCAACACATTCGCCGTGAAAAAGCGACAAGTAATATTTGTACTGCTCAAGCTCTTCTAGCAATTATGGCAAGCATGTATGCTGTTTATCATGGACCAGAGGGACTTAAAAATATCGCTGATCGAATTTTTCGCTACTCAAGTGTTTTTGCTGAAGGGATGTCAGAAATGGGATTTCGTATTTTAAATGAGACATTTTTTGATACATTAACTATAGAAGTTGAGAACTCTGATGCAGTAGTTATGCAAGCTGAAAAGAATGGATACAACATAAATGTTTTTAGTAAGACACTCGTTTCAGTTTCATTTGATGAGCTGAGTGCTCCTGAGGATATAGAGTGCTTATGGAAAATATTTAATACAGAATCTGGCCTAAATACTCAAATTATATTTGAAAAAAATAAGACTCAAATTCATAAAAGTCTTAAAAGAAAATCAAGCTACTTGACACATGATGTTTTTAATACCTATCGATCAGAAACAAATATGATGCGCTATATTCGGTATTTGGGGGATAAGGATATTGCACTTGATCGCTCAATGATTCCTCTTGGTTCATGCACAATGAAGCTTAATGCTGCAGCAGAATTAATACCAGTATCTTGGCCAGAATTTTCTCAGATCCATCCAGCAGTTCCAATGAATCAAGTCATAGGTTATCAGGAGATGATTAGTGAGCTTGAAGAAATGCTTTGTGAGGCAACAGGTTATGCTGCAATATCACTGCAGCCAAATTCAGGAGCTCAGGGTGAGTATGCAGGATTAATTGCAATTCGTGCTTATCACCGAAGTAGAGGTGAAGAAAATAGAAATATTTGTTTAATCCCATCTTCTGCCCATGGTACTAATCCAGCATCTGCACAAATGGCTGGTATGAAGGTAATCGTAATTGATAGTGCAGAGGATGGCAATATTGATCTTTTAGATTTAAAAGCAAAAGCAAAAGAGCATGCCGATAATTTAGCTGCAATAATGATTACATATCCTTCTACTCATGGAGTATTTGAAAAGGATGTAAAAGAGGTTTGTGAAATTGTTCATAATGCTGGAGGCCAGGTTTATATTGATGGTGCCAATATGAACGCAATGGTTGGTGTTTCTGCTCCAGGTGAATTTGGAGGCGACGTATCACACCTTAATTTACATAAAACATTTGCTATTCCTCATGGTGGTGGTGGTCCTGGAGTTGGGCCAATTGGCGTTAAAGAGCATTTAGTACACTTTTTACCAACAACGCCATTAAATAATACAGATGTTGGAAGTATTTCTGGGGCCCCATGGGGTTCTGGCAGTATTTTGCCTATCAGTTGGATGTATATTGCAATGCTTGGTAAAGAAGGCCTTTATGCTTCTACATGCAATGCAATTTTAAATGCAAACTATATATCAAAGAGACTTGAAGAGCACTATCCAATACTTTATAGTGATGAAAATGGTAGGATTGCCCATGAGTGTATTATTGATATTAGACCCATTAAAGACACAGTTGGTATAAGTGTAGATGATGTAGCTAAGCGACTCATTGATTACGGTTTTCATGCCCCAACTATGTCATTTCCAGTTGCTGGAACGTTGATGATTGAACCAACAGAGTCTGAGTCATTGGATGAGCTTGATCGATTTTGTGATGCTATGATACAAATCAGAAAAGAGATACTAAAAGTTGAGTCTGGAGAATACTCTACAGAAGATAACCCGCTAATTAATTCTCCACATACTCTAGAAATGGTAACATCTACTGAATGGAATTTTTCATACTCCAGGGAAGAGGCAGCATATCCTGTCGAAAGTTTAAGGCGAGTTAAATACTGGCCGCCAGTTTCGCGAGTGGATAATGTCTATGGTGATAAGAACTTAATTTGTTCTTGTCCAAGTGTAGAAGATTATAAATAAAAATTTTATGACATCATTTTTGATTAGTGTTTTAGGTGACGATAAACCTGGGCTTATTGATGGTCTTTCAAAGATTATTGTGGCCAATAATGGTGACTGGATTGAGAGTAATATGTCCAGCTTTGAAGGAAAGTTTGCTGGAATTCTGAAGGTTAATGTGCCATCCAAAAATGCTACTCAATTAAGTAAAGAGTTGGTTTCATCGTCTTTAGGATTGCAAATAGCGTGCGAAGAAACTTCTCCATTAAAGCAAGCTAATGTAAAGAGTTATAACATTGAGCTTATTGGTCAAAATCATGTTGGCATTATCAATAAACTATCTCATGTTCTAGCAGATGATTTGCAAGCAAATGTAGAAGAGTTAAAGACTGAGATAATTGATGCATCTATGTCTGGAGAGCAGCTTTTCAAAGCACAAATTACTCTTCATTTGCCAGTCTCCCTTGACGAAAACCTTATTAGAGATAAGCTTGAGCTAATTGCAGATGAGATGATGGTAGAGATATATTCTTACGAAAGTTAGGATGGTTTGATTAGTAAGAGTTATTATTTCTTTTGATCTAGAAACTTCCATAAGCAATAAATGGACCATTTCTATAATTAGACTTTCCATAGTTAAACGGCTCATCATTTGGATGCTTAACTGAGCCACCTGCACATCTCAATACAGCATCTCCAGCAGCAGTGTCCCATTCCATAGTTGGACCAAATCGAGGATAGACATCAGCCTCACCACAGGCAACTAAACAAAATTTTAATGAAGACCCAATGGATGTTGTATTCTTAATTTTATGATCATTTAACCAAGTATTTGTTAATTCGTCACGATGAGAAACGCTCGCTACAGCAACAGCTCCAGATTGAGGTAATTCTCGAATAGTTATAGGCTTAATTAAGTCATTTGATTCTTCGAAAGCGCCAGTAGTAACTGAAGCAAAAAACATCCTGTTAAGTGCAGGTGCATAAACAACCCCTAAAGTTGGAATGCCATTTTCAATAAGTCCAATATTTACAGTAAATGAACCTAAGCCATCTTTTTTAAGGAACTCTTTTGTGCCATCAAGTGGATCTATGAGAAAAAACTGATTCGTAGCTTTTGAACTATGACTTTTTGAGTCTTCTTCTGAGACAATTAGGATATCTGGGGTAATCTCTTTAAGTTTTTTAAGAATTACATGCTCTGCTGCTTTGTCAGCTAGTGTAACCGGCGATCCATCTTCTTTGAAGTTAACATTTATTGAATTAGCATAGATTTTCATAATCTCATTACCAGCATTTCGGGCTGTTAATTTCAACTCTTTTAATAAATACGAGTAATCAATAGTTTCCATTTTCTGGGTTAGTGTTTTATAAAAACTACTAAGTAATAATATTATGCTCTGGACCAAATGGAAATTTGGTAATGTCATAGGCGCTATCTTCAGTTAATACCATAACATCATGTTCACGATAACCACCAGCACCAGGCTGACTTCCTGGGATCATAATCATAGGCTCCATAGAGACAACCATATTTTTTTGCAGCACTGTATCTATATCCTCTCTTAGCTCAACTCCAGCTTCACGGCCATAGTAGTGAGACAAAACTCCAAATGAATGACCATATCCAAAAGTTCTACTTTCAAGCAAGCCATACTCTTCAAAAATTTTATTAAGTTCAAGTGCGATGTCTTTGCATGCAACTCCTGGCTTGATAAGTTTCATTCCTTCCTCATGTACCTTTACATTAATTTCCCACAATCTCAGGGATTCGTCATCAACATGATCATAAAATAATGTTCTTTCGAGTGCAACATAGTAGCCTGCAATCATTGAAAAACAATTAAGACTTAAAATATCACCTTTTTGAACTTTCCTAGTGGTCACGGGGTTGTGCGCGCCATCAGTATTAATGCCAGATTGAAACCAAGTCCAGGTGTCCATTAGCTCTGAGTTTGGATATCGCTTAGCAATTTCTCTGACCATAGCCTGCGTTGAGTGAAGGGCTACCTCGTGTTCTGGCACTCCTTCTTTAACAGCTTCAACGAGTGCTGCTCCGCCTATATCACAAACATTTGCTCCCTGAATGATATGAGCAATTTCCTCATCTGACTTGATAGAGCGCATCTTCATGCAATCAACTGAAATATCAATAAAGTTTGATTTGTTAAATGCAGCTTGAAGCTTATCTAAGCGCTCTTTAGTTATATGATCATACTCTATGCCAATTTTATCGCCATTACTTACGAGCTGTTGTAATGCATAAAAGAAGCTATCTTTTTGCCAGTCTGTGTAGACTAAGTTTTCACCAAAAGTTCTACGCCAAGGTTGGCCACCATCAATATTTGCAGTTACCGTTGTAGTTTTATCTTGCGTAACGACAAGTGCATAAGGTCTGCCAAAAGAGCAATAGAGGAAGTCACTGTAATAATTAATGCCATGAATTGACGTAAAAATTACACTATCAATGTTATTTTGCGCCATATGAGTTCTGAGACTCTGCTGGCGATTTTGGAATTCTTTATCACTAAATGTGTGAACTATATTGTCACCATTTGGTATAAGTATTGTTCTTGGCATATTCATAGCGACTCCTTTGATTGAGTTAATTTGTGCGGATGTTAGTCATTTTAGTAAAGTATAGCAAGCTTTTTTTAAAGCATATATTTTCTGCTTGATGAAAAATAGCTTACGATCCATGGTCTAATTACTCTAATTCATTGAGGTTTATTTAAAATACTTTCACGTATGAATGTATAAAGTCCTGAAGCTACGACAATTGATGCCCCAATAAGGGTAAAGCTATCTGGCCTCTCTCCAAGAACTATTATTGCTAGAAGCATTGCGAATACAATCCGTGAATATCGGAATGGTGATATAACGGACATTTCACCAATACGTGATGATATAACAAGAGAATAATAAGCAATTACCCCAAAAGTCGATGCTCCAATAAAATACATAATTTGATATAGTGACGGAGCTATCATTGGCGAATTAAATGGAATAATCAAAATACCTGAGAATCCAAAAGCTATAAAGGCATATAAAGCAATCGTTACCGAGGGAAGGTCAACCTTCATTGCGCGAGTTGATAAATCTCTTGCTGCTAGAAATAAAGCTCCAAGCAATGCAAATATTGAAGCCGGCATAAAGCCACCATAGCCAGGACGCAAAATTAATAACACACCCATAAAGCCAACAAATACTGCTGTCCAGCGCCTCCATCCTACTTTTTCTCTAAAAAATATTACAGCGCCAATGGTTACTAATAATGGCGTTATTTGTAGAATAGCTGAAGCGGATGAAAGTGGCGTTAAAGCAATTGCTGTAACAAAAAATACCGCCCCTAAAAGCTCACAAATTGTTCGAATTATTACATGCTTATTTAATAGGTCTTTATGAAAAATTGGTGCTTTCTGAAAAAGTGCAATTATGAGAAAAACGATACTTCCAGTAAAGCCAAGAATTATTATTACTTCTGAAATTGGAAAATAAGCTGAGAGAATTTTAATAAATAAATCCTCAAATGCAAATCCAGCCATTGCAAGAATCATGAATAGAATGCCTCTTAAGTTATCCATGAATTTTTTAGGCCTAAGTGTTTAAAGTTAAATTTTAACTGCTACTAAGCTCTGAATTTACTTATTTTTTGTACAAATAATAGTGTTAACTTTGGTATCTCTTCTTGGCACGTAAAAAAATGATTGACAGATATATATTTTAAGAACAAAATGCGGAAATAATTAGTGTCAATCTTTATGTTATGTAGGGGTTTCATGCAGAATAGATATTTTCTTGGATTTTTATTAGTCGTTATCAGCGGAATCATCTGGAGTTTTGGTGCGCCACTTGTACGCCTACTAGAAGATGCTGAAAACTATAGACTTCAATACCTACTTTATAGGGGTTTAATAATCACATCGGTGATTCTCATTTATGTAGCATTTAGAGAAGGCAAAGATTTTTTTCTTACGTTTAAGAGGATCGACTCCTGGAGTTTGGTCGGAAGCGTTGTAATGTCATTTACATTTTTTGGATGGATTTATGCATTAACAACAACAACAGTAGCTATTACTCTATTAATGCTTGCCCTGTCCCCAGTTCTTTCTGCGTTTTTAGGCTACCTTATTTTAGGTGAAAGGTTGAGCCCTATAACTTTTATAAACATGTTGATTGTTGCTGCTGGAATTACAATTATGGTTTGGGATACTGAAA
>OJBV01000071.1_pt1 | contig 17930 bp, 5 predicted proteins | sample 1590821 | NCBI WGS metagenome assembly OJBV01 (sample SAMN05416694, study PRJEB24817) | seawater metagenome | isolation source: Sea water | place: Canada:Atlantic | collected 2013-07
CATCCTGCACTGCATTCTGCATCCGCACCCGCTGCACCCACACTGCATCCTGCACTGCATTCTGCATCCGCACCCGCTGCACCCACACTGCATCCTGCACCGCACGCTGCACCAGCACCACTGCAGTCCACACAGTACACTGCACAATCCAGTTACAGCATACCGATACCCACTGCTATAATGCACGCACTGGGTGGTGCTAGCCACACAATCGCTAGCGCCCTTGGTATATCACGACGAGCAGTACGGGGATGGGGCGAGTACGTGCCCGATGCACGCCGTGACAGTGTATATTGCCTGCTGACCCGCCTAGCCCGGCAACACAATAGCACCACACTACTGCGAATGGCCCAACTGTGTACAGCACTGTCCAGTAGTACCATGCACCCCGCTGCACAGCACACAGCGGCACAGGAACCAGATTTGGACGAAGATTTGGATTTTCTGTTGGACAATTTGGACTGCTTTCCAATCGTGAACATTGCACACCACACCACGCATTCCGGCGCACCGCAGCACTGCACCGCGCTACACAGCACACCGCTCCACGCTGCAGCACCCGCCGCACAGCACGCTGCACTACCCGGCACAGCACCACAGACCAAGTGCCCTGTATCGACACTGACCAACAGTGCTAATACAGGGCGAGATAGTCCGGTGAAGGCTGGACTTGTGGACTACTACCTTCCCGACTTCAAGTACGAGGGCGTCGAGACGCAATCGTTCCGCCGCCCCTGGAAGTCTGCGAGGAGCAAAGGGCCGAGTAGTGTGTTAAGTGTCCCTGTTTATTTGTCACATTTCGTCTCGACGCACGCGCACACGAGCGAAAATGCGACCCAAGGCGCACACGACACACTGCACGGCACACTGCACGACACACTGCACAACACTCTGCACAACACTCTACCCGGCACACAACACTGCACGACGTTCATCCTGACGATATGTTTCATCGCTCTGACGGCCATGATGGCCAGAGCCTACACCATGAAGGCCGCCGGCACCTTGCCCCCCATTCGGGATCTTGGAGCCAACGATGCCGGACACACTGCAGTCAAGGCTCTATACCCCTGTCCTGGCTCGCTCGCTCATCGAGACACGAAGCGCCGTCAGTACAAGAAGAATGCGGCGAGTAAGGAACATTTCCCACTGCGTGACCGTGTTCGTGGTACTCGTCCTGCACGCATCCCCATGCACGATGCCCCTAAAATGACCACTACCACGTCACCAAGGACTCATCACTCGCACGAACTTATACACACTTTGAATCCGAAGATAAGTGCACGATTGCGGAAGATCTGCTGGAACCCGCACAAACATAAGCGCGTCGAACAACAAAGGTTTAACGAACATGCCTTCACCCAGCCTGGAGCTGTAGTCACCCCTGGAGACTATGAATACCACATCCAATGGAGCAGCGGCAATTACGACGGCTGGATGGAAGCTTGCGACATCCCTACCACTCTCCTCATCAAATTCCACACTGAGAGATTTCAGGAACAAATGCGCACCGAATCCCGAAATGGATGGTGTAAGCAACCCCCGATACTGGGATACGTGCGAACGTTTGAGCCTCTATCAGCTTCCCGCACTGACGGCCACTCGCATTGCACTATGGGCTATGACGTTGGGTGCATCCGCCCGTATGGCAAGCTTGAACTGAAAGAAAGGGGCGTTCGTAATCAACACCAAAGCCAACGCAAATATCAAGCTTCTAAGGCGTTTACACCTACCACGAAGCCCAGAGGTGTCTCTACGCTACAAAACCGACTCCTTGTTGAACGACAATTGCAGGAATCAGCGGCAGCGCGACAGCTGAACAAATGTCACAGCACAAATACCACCGAGGGCTGGAGGCGCATCCCCTATAATCCCAGCAATCGGAGCCGACAGCCACGAAATACGCAACGGCGCCTCTACGAAAAAGCATTTATGACACAGGCTGCTTGCCTTTATGCCACGCAGGCACACGCATGGGAGAATACAGGGAACGCACAGTGTCCTGTCGAAACGATGGTACAGCACTCCCACGGTGGCGAGTTTTGCGTACCAATCATTTTAACACTGTCACTGGCTCTCATACTACCAGCAATCATTGTGCTATACCTGCACGTGACAATGGAAGGCTCTACGTCCAGAGCCGCGTTAAAATATCAGGCATTTCGACTCAACTGGCAAATCAAGCGCATGAAGGCATGCCAGGACGACAGCGCTGCTATTTTAGACACGCAAAAGCTCGAAATCAAGCGAGCAGAACGAGCACGACGCCTTGTTGAACAGCAATTGCAGGAAGCTGCAGCATCGCTCCCATCTACCCAGCCCGGCTCTGACTCAGACGGCTCGGAAGACCGTGGCCGGATGGCTGGTGAGCTGGAAACCGAGACCATAGTGCTCGCACACCGACCAACCTTTGCAGTCCGAGTGCGCTGCGTTCCAGAATCCAGATACGGCGCCGCTGGCAGTGTGATTACCGTCCCAGGTTTGAATGGACATTCCAGTATAAGCACACTGGTCAATCACCTAGCCACAGCCACCGGAATGCTACCTGAACAAATGAGGATGCAATTACGTGGAAGTGAGGATTACCCCAATGACGATCAGGCACACGAACGATCGTTTGCTACACTGGCACAAATCCAGGCTCTGGATGACCAACACCCGGGTTACAAAATGGATACCTTGGAATCAAGCCCGTTTCCATCCACTGCAGCTGGACGCGCTGCCCACCACGCTCAACAACGTTTCAGGATGAACTACCACACCAGAGCCAATCTCGACATGCTGAACTATCGATCGGCGGACGACCAGGAAGATTGCGATCTAATTCTGACATGTGGTCTACTAGGAGGAGCTCCTGCACGAACACGCTCGCAGACCCGTGCGGAAGGAGCCGGCGCTGGACCAAAATTGCCGCGCTCGCCGTCACGGCGTAGCCGTAGCACCACTTCGTCGGATAACGACAGCGCTGAGGAAACCAAGGCCATGGAAATCTCAGACTCGGACGATAGTGTCACCAGGGAAGTGTCTCAAGAACCGCCCGTTGTTACAGAAACCAAGAGCTTGCTCGACAACGGTGGTGACTCTTCCGCGCACTATCTGACGACAATGAACGCCACGGCTACTTTCAGACTCTACAGCGCTGTAACGCGACAGCGGGGAATCTCGTTCGACGACAACGAAGTGCAACTGGAGCTGTGTGCTCATCTGTACGAAGCCGTACGCGAAGTAATAACAGCAAACTGGCTAGACCAGACACTCACGGGCCAGACAGGGCAAGCAGCCCTAAGTGCTCTCGAAAGAGCGTTCGCCTTGGCCCACGCGCTAGACGACGGGGCCGGCCGAGAAGGACTGGCCACAATTTGGAATCTAGCCGCGAGTTACGATCAAAGTGAACTATTCGAACTGGTGGACAACATGGCCAAATATTATGTCGAAGGTATCACGGAGCCCATCGAGGAATGGCTGTTTAAACCAACGCAGATCCAGTCGTGCGGAGCTAACAGCCACGCTAACCCTATCGACTTGACCAGTACTGACCCTGACGAAAGCGATGAAACTGGAAAAGTGGGAGCCGTGGGTATCTCAGCCACTGAGATGCCATTTCCTTACACGACCAACGACGTCGTCGCTAAACAATTAAAGGCACATATATCACAAGGATTGGTGAAGATAGAAGGGACAGGCGAGCCAACAAACAAGGGTGGCACTCACTCTCCGAGCCGTCCGGCATTACACATGCTGCACGATTACCATGCATACCTGACGCAGGATCCTGACCCCTGTTTGAAGGACACAGATGTGCAGGCGATGATCAAGGAACTGTTTGACAAGGCTCTGCAGGAGACCATACAGCAACATTTCGAGGACGGCCCGGGCATGACGGAAGTCACGATGGCGGCCTACCACCGCATCTATGACTCTGCGTATCGTGGTTACTCCACACATGTTGGGTCGAAAACAGAGTGGCCCGGTTTAAAAACCGCCGTGTCTGACTTTCGAGACGCTGCCGTCCTCTGCCCAAGCAGCGACCGTCTGGCCATGCTCCTACAATATCACACCGAATGGCTATACCGATTTGGCAGGCTACTCTTCACCATCCACCCCAAAGCAGGCAGTGGAATCACACCGTGCGGAGGCTGTCGAGGCAAAGAGGCCGCCACTGCGTGGTACGACCGTTGTGCCCAAGCGTGTGACAATTGTGAGGTCAAGGCCTACATAGCCGAACCACTGAGGGTTCCCAGCGCGCCACAACTCTGTGCGTACTTCGGAAGCACCGACCCAAGCTGGCACCGCAGGCGGATAGATTTCGAACTTAACATCATGTCAGAAGAGAAATCCCTCACGATTTTTGGTCTGCCGAAATCGCACATGCCCGACGGCACTAAGCCGCCAAGCGGTGAGGATTTTGAGCCCGAACCCGAAGCCACGATTGACGTGCTCACTAAATCAGCGTTGGAAACGCCGATTCCAACAACGCCTACTATGAAATCAAAACTGGCAACCAACGAGTCGCTGGGTGACCGCCTCGAGCTCACCGCCACCGACTCTGAGGACTGCGAAGATGAAGTCACCCCAGCGGTGCGAGATCGCCAACCCACGCGACGGTACAGTCCCAGGGTTTCAGCCATCAAGAGAGATAGCATCTCATCCGACTCAAAGCGATACGCTTTGGAATACACCGTCTCTTCTACCAACTCAACTCCAGAACACAGCTCTGAGGAAGAAGCAGAGGACGTTGAGGAGCTTCTCGTACAGAGTGCCGCCGGGGCAGATCCACTGCAACATATGGTGGACGCTGACATGACTTTTCTACCGTCAGGCTCTGAAAGCGATGGCGAAGACGACTTGGACGAGTCCCCAAGCGAAGAGGAATCTGGCGATGGCACTCAGACCAGGATTACTAGTTTCCTGCCACCCGCCAAGAAAACGAGAAGCACTCCAGAAAGGGCAGAGCTGGCCAAGCTTTGCGACCCGGAGGGATCCCCTATCTACAGTGTGACTGGTACGTCCCAGACGAATGCTGTACCCAGTTTCGTCAAGGGCGTCAACCGCACCCCACTCGGTAAAGTCGAGACCACCACTGAAGAAGTCGCAGAGTATCTGGTCGTACATCCGGATTATCGTCACCGCTATGTGGACGCCTGGGGCACAAAGCAACTGTTGGATTTTCTAGAACAGGAGTGTGGACAGTCTAAACTGGCAAGAGGGTTGAGTGAAATGAAGTCAACCCTCAAAGGTCAGCAAGCAAGCAGGCTGCACGAGAACACGTGGGCCAGATGTATGATGGGACTGCAGATCGTTGGAATCAACTACGACGCCAAGGAAGCAGACGCTGCGGCCAAAGACATTGTAACCCGATTGCACACTTTCATGACCGGTGAAGCTTTCGATCCATTCGACGACGAATTGGCTTCATGTGAACCAACGGCGCTGGAACCTTCCGCCAGTCGACGCGAATCGCCACCAATGACCCCGACGACGCCGTCGCCACCGAAGGCAACGTCCGGAGCACAGACTGTGCTGAGTGAATCACGAACAATGGTTAGCCCCGTCGCGACAAAAGATTTGGTCACAACGCCGCCGCCTATGTCGGCGCCGTCACCAACGCAACCACTAGAGTCGACACCGGCTCCTGCACTGACCTCAGTGGCCAAACACCCACGGTTCGGCTACACCATGGAGCCTTCTACCGCCACCCGGGCAGCTGCAACCATGGAAGCCATGATGATAGCGTCGAGTCACCTATCGAAAGCTGCAGCTGCACTGACTCCAGAGCCAGAGCCAGAACCTGCGTCGGCAACGGCACCAACGCCGCCGCCTGCACCGGCACCGGCGCCAACGCCTGCGCCTGCGCCAGCGCCGGCACCAACGCCTGCGCCTGCACCAGCGTCAGCGCCGGCACCGGCACCGACTCCAGAACCGGAGCCAGAACCTGACCCAGAGCCCGAGCCTGAGGCTCCGGCTGCTCAACAAACAAAATTAACCATTCGTTGTCACGTGGTGTCAGCACTACGCCACACGGGCACTACCAATGGACGCGACCGGTCACGGAGCACCGCCGCGCAACTATACAAGTTGACCAACAGCAACGATGTCTCTACCCAGCATGAGTTGCTATCCCGTTTGGCGCTCGACGACGACCCAGATAACGGTATCGCCATACTGAGTACCACAGCTCCAAGCTACAACGAGCAAAGCAGTGGCACCGACACTTGTCTACTCGTACCTCTGCCCTGTGATACTCCCAGCGTGAGCGTTTCGTTCGACAACGGCTTTGACCGCAGTGACCAATACTCACCCGAGGCACAGACGACCAGCGCACCATCAATGGAGAGCCATCTCAGTACGCAGAATAGTACGGCTATCGGTATGTCCACGATACATGACGCGGGCAGTGATTCAGGTGACCGACCAGTGTGGCCAGCCACGCTGCATCTGCGCCCAAACGACCAACGAGAATGGAATGCAGTTGCAAAAATGCAAATTTTTTCAACTCAGATTGCAATCGATGATTTCATCGACACAGTGTCAAAACTGTTGAAGGTCCCCAAACATCGACTGGACCTGCTGGCATACGACGCCAGCCAGCATACCGTTCATATCGCACTGGTGATACCACCTTTGGAAATTATGAAGCTGATCAAGTACGATATGGCCTGCGGGATGGAGATACGAAACCCAACGCTTATGCCTTTGGCGACGTACTTCACGGCGATGCAGTCCGCGCCTTCGCTGGCATTTGACAGTACAGGACCATACCAAGGTACGGAGGCACACGTATTGATGGCACAACAGATCGCGACACTCATCATGACACAAGGTGCACATGAATCACTCACGCCGACGGCATACGGCCAACCGAACGCCAAACCTGACAACGTGTACAGGGATCGTTACCTTCTCGAAAACGGGAAGGCCCTGGTCGACAGGATGGTCGACAGACTCAACCACCAGCTGAAGCACTTGCTTCCGCACGACCCGGACGACAAACAGTTCAAACCGCTCGACAGGTACGAGGGATATGATGACATCGACTACTCGACGTATTACGGCGAGATAATGAACATTATGCAAGACGACGCTATCACCACAAGGCACCGCCTAGAGCAGAGGCGCATCATGCACAGCATCATCGGCAAGACTCTGTCCACCAATAGACTAATTGCGTCGGATCCACTGTCATCGCCAAAAGCGTACTGGGACCACTTGCAAAATCTGTACGTCGAACAGCAACGACGGAACAAAGACGGGCACGTCGTGAATGACTCCTGGTTGCCCATCGAGCAGCTTACGGCTGACGACAGCAGCTATTACCTCACGTCGGAGACGGAGGCAGACCTCAATCAAGGGGGGGTGTCACTGTTACAATTGAAGTTCCCACAGCGAGCAGTGCCCGAATACCTACACAAGGCCGTGATTAACTTCAGATGCAAACAATTCCTCGACGTGGATCAAGTACAACGTCAGTTCCAAGAACAACTGGACCGGCTGGAAACGGCGCAAGAAAAACACCGCAGGGATCCTGCCACTGAACACCAGGACTTGTCATGGAGCGGAAATCTCCTACTAATCCGTGGGAAAATCAGTGATATCGCCCAACAGATGTCGCGGCAATGCAACGAAGCGATTACCACGTACAACGCCTCCCCGGACACCAATGGGAACGGCATTACGAACAAGCCCATCAAGGCAAAAATGGATTTCTGGCAACAGATGAAGACTCACAACGCCAGGATATGGTGCACCACTCCCGAATACATGTGGACAATGCTCAAAAAGGTTGTCGACAACAAAATGATTTTCGAAGACGAGGATGACCCCTGCAACCTGAATCAGTTGAACCTCAAAGATGAATTGGAGCGACGCCGAATCTGGACACAAGGACGCAGCTACGCTCCTGTGACTCAGAGCTCGGAATGGCTCAAGCTACAGGCCACGCATGATGTAGCCATGACCGCCCCCACCAATTACAGCTATCGAAACCATCAGTCCAAAACGAGGGCAAAACGAGAGGACCGTTGGGCACGGCCCGTGTCTGGCGCCCCTAACGTGCACGCTGCTCGTGGGAGGAACACCCGCAAGAATACTAGCGCTGAACAAACAAAACATTCAGTCATGCTGGCCAGTACTGGTGGCGACGACAAGCCGCCGACGTTCACTTACGCCGACTCAAGCGAACGCACCTTCGAGAACAGTGTCGCTGCTATCCATATGCGAATAGCGACACCATTACCAGCCGCGTACAGCATCGATCAGTGCCGCGAGAGCGGAATTACCAAAGCACTTCCAACCTCACGAGTGCTGCAGTTGTATGACCGAGACAGAAAAGACACTCCTTCCATCAAACAAGCCATTGAGACAGCTCTAGGCCCCAAGCGGGTGCCTCTCAATGCTGCTCTCATGGAATCCCACATCAAGCGGACGGACGAGAGCCGCACGGCCGACTACAAGTCAGACCGACCTCGTGGTTCCGACGGGCGAGTGGAGTGGTCAGAGAAGAGCCTCGCGATGATGCGAGCTATGCGTACCCGCACGTTATTTCAAATGGGAGATTTGGATCCCAAGACCCTAAACCCATTGGAGGTGAAGTACTCATTCACCGAATACGACAAGCTGCACGGGCAGGTCGTGTGCCCTTTCTGTGACACGATGGACACCGTGGCCTCCAAGAGGACTACTCTTGGACACGGGCTACTGAATTGCCCTAAGCTGAAAGAACATACCAGTGCGTGGAAACCAGGACAACCTCTACACGTGATGTACAAGGAGAAGTGGGCTAAGAGTCACAAATTGCCCCCATCGAATGCTTCCAAGGCTACGCATCCCGGAAACGCCAGAGCAGTGCATCGACGAGTGGCAACGGTGAACAGCCTGGTGCGCCAATTCTCCCCACAAGGAGAATCTGCACGCCCCACCAGCAGCGGGAAGGGAAAGCAAGCGTGGAAGTCAAACAGCGGCCGTAATGGATCCAAACAGCAAAGTTTTCGCTAAGGGGTGGCAGCCCCTACAAACAAACTGCCATAACCATTAATAAGAACGCGGAGGGTAACCGCGCCGAGACAACTACACTCAAGGACCTGAGAAGGGAGAGTCCAGATGCCCAGACGAATGCTGTACCCAGTTTCGTCAAGGGCGTCAACCGCACCCCACTCGGTAAAGTCCAACACGCGTGGACAAACCCGAGTGAGGACGATGGTGAAGGTGACGTCATCACGACTACCACCAGTCATCAACCGCCTAGCTCGTTGGACAAGAACTTCTCCGACGTGCAAAGCGTTATCACTCTAGCCAACGAACACTGGGCACAGCGACCAGAGCTTTGGTCTACAGACAAGGCCGGAGCCGACGCACCAGCTTTCAGCTACGCAGTGGACAGTGACCCCGAGACTACGCCCACGCAGTCGTACACGATCATGGACACGGTGATTGACCCCGAAACTGGAGTCAACATCGCCTGCATTGTGGACACGGGATGTGGACCGCCGAGCATCATCGAGAAACGATTGGTGCAGAAGACACAGCCGAAATTACTGGAAACTTTGGAACCCGTCACCACGGACACCTTCGGGGTGGGCGGCAACAAGTTGCCAGTACTAGGGACGATCAAGAATTATCGTTTCATTCACAACAATCGCGAATGCCACACCGACGCACTCGTGGTGGATGTGGACCTAGGAAGTTGCTCTCTCATACTGGGAATGCCTTTCCTAGCGTCCGTGGAAGCTCAAATCTTCTGCCATAAAGGCACTATGGCATACCAAGCGCGCTCAGACGACGGCAACCTCGAAACTAGGATGTTTGGCCGAGGGATCGTCACACGAACCCCGTTGTTGACGGACCCGGCTAAGAGCACGGTACAATTGGCAGCCACGACTATGATTGTCGGTCTAGACTACGCGCTGGACGACAATGACAGTCTGCGCTCCGCCATATACCGTATAACCGAGTCGTACAAGGGATACTGGGCACACCAAGCTGACTACCACCACTGGGCCTGCCAAGTCACCATGGCTACTTACACCAACGGTTCAATCAACAACGAGAGAGAACGCATTCAACTAACCAAGCAGGCTGACGACAGTCAGCGACTGCACCAACTCGCGTGCTACCAGCACCGGGACGGTGGCCGACACCAGATTGACGGGGGGGAAGGGCAGGTACTGCAAATGAAAATTCAAAAATCTGCAGTGCCTACAGCAAGCACCTCCTCCCTTAACTGGGAACGGTCGGACAAGAAAAATGTGCACTGGGCACAGGAGCGGGACGACCCACACCGCCTATCACAGTACCCACAGCAACATCAACGCTACCAGACTTACCTGCCGGAACATGGCGACGAACATGCCAGTGGACCAGATGACGCTCCTATGAACGAGGGTCGTACCATCGGACGTATAGGATGCACCAAACATCCGAACCGCGCTGAAAGTCTCCGGTCAGGACGAACGTCCAATATGGTGGCACCTGTGGAAGCTATCGACGAGCGACAAACGCCAATACAATGGGCCCTCAGCGAAGCCGTGAGAGATTTCATATTACACAGCCGAGCTGTGGGCAAAGGACAACCAAGGAGCTACGATGACCCTCAGAGAAAAGGGAGCTACCTACTTCGGACAACGGGCCCCCTCGACTACTCGCACTACCGACAGTTCGTACTCAAGACTGCTCGCAGCGCGACCTACCAGGCTATGTACCGACAAGTACATGGACGGCATATGAAGTGGTTGTCACATGTGGGAGGAGCCTCAGCCAAGGACTTCCAAACTGCCTACGACACCAGCTCGCTGGGAGACTTAAGCAATGGCGTGGATCGCACCGAACAAACAGTCGAGCAAGATCTGCGCCAGCCCTCTACATGCAAATGTGGATTCCCTGCCGAGAAATGTCAGTGTTACAACCCACGCAAGTGTCAACAACGGGCACAGGAGAAATGGCCAGCCCCACCATTACCACTACTCAAGGGCATGGATGAAGAATGGGAGCTTTTGACAAAGGAAAGCGAGCCCAAAACGGACATCCTCCAAGATTTTGTGGACGGAATGGACGGGAGCGACGCCAAAACGGAGAAGGATCCTCACCTAGGCAAACCCGACCAACACCAAATGTCTTTGGTCGACTCGAAGGTACACATGCTGTTTATGCAAGCCGATGATCGCGTACTCCGCGTCACACAATCGGACCCTGGCATGAGCAGCCGCCTTTTGAAGGCCATACCGATCGAACGGGTTGGAGTACGTCTAGTGGAATCAGAAGAAATGGCGGAAGCCCTCACTCAATTGGAAACGAAAGGAGCTAGTTTGGCAGTCGAGGACACGGTCCGGTACCCCGGGCTTGTCGGACGACTGGCCGACGACGGCCAAAGCATGGCGCTATATCTAGGCCCGCGAGCCAACGAGTGGTTGGACCACTACGAATCCAGTCAAGATATAAGCGACCAGGTGCTCGCCACGCAAAAGCCCATGACCCCTACGGCTGTGCCGGAAGGGGTGGATACCACTACTCCCACCGATACCACCGAAATGACCAAGGCCGACACCAACGACGTGCACGAGAATCTAAGTTTCCCTACCGCGACGCCGGAAATCATCAAAGCCATCTCTACTGATTACGAAGGCCCCTCGACGAAGTACGGCCCTAATCCAGTGGAATACATGAAGAAACTGGTCGAGGATGCAGGTATCGTGAGACAGAAGTTTGTTCACGACCCCTCCAAATGGGACTTGGAAAATCCCATGAATATCGAGTTACGCGAAGGCGAGGAGCCCCCACCGCCAGAATACCGACGTATGGGACCCAATATGTTGGCTATTTGCGCTGAGCAACTCAAAGAATTTCTGAAAGCCGGATGGATTTATAGGGGAGCAGCCAGAACCGCTGCCCCTGTACTCATGGTCCGCAAACCAAACGCCGACGCTACCGCAGACGTGAAGTGGAGAGTCACGATCGACTACCGGAAGTTGAACAACGTAATCCGCAAAAAAGCAATGGATCTTCCTACCTGCACGGGTACCATACACACTATCCGTGAACAGGCATGTGAGTCCTACCGGCAAGTGATTGCCAACAAAAACGGGACTCGTACGTCGATACATACTGATCACTCGGACCGGATGACACCGAGCCCTGACCCAGGTCGAAGTTTCCTTACGGTCACCGACATCGTCAAGGCATTCCACCGAGTCTGTGTGACGCCCGAGGCCCAAGAACTCACCGCTTTTTGCGTACCTGGCCTAGGAGTGTTCAAATGGAGCGTGGCCCCTATGGGCCTAGCCACCTCACCCGCCGAATACGTCGAATGGTTTACCAAAAAGATGAAACGATACGGCGTGCTATACAGGCCGGGTGACCACGAGCCTTCCGAGGTCCTGGATATACCCGAACTCAACATTACAGATGGAGAGCCGAGTCCCCAACAATATTGCCAAGTGTACATCGACGACATCATATTGGTGGCGTGCGATATCGACGAGGCAGTCCGCCAAGTCAAACACATGGTGAGAATTTTGGAGCTCGAGAAGTTATACATCAGCCTCGAAAAGACCGTGTTCGCGACAACGTGGTTGCGATTTCTGGGATACATCATCGGACACACCGACACCTTCGCGGACCCGCGAAAGGTAGAAGCAATCCAAGGTATAATGCCGTGCACCAAGGAGCATCCATGGAGCAAGACGGCAACCAAAAGTTTCGCTGGAATGACGGTGTACTATCGAATGTTCGTCATGGACTATGCCAAGCTCATGCGTCCAATTCACCGGCTAGTGAGAGACGACGTTACACCGGATTCCAACGTATCCGCTTTTTGGACCCGACGACTACCGAAGGCTGACCCCAACTACGAAACTGAGATAGAAAACGCTTTGGGCCAGAGAAGCCCTCGCGTGAAAGAAGGAAGTGCGTACGAATTGACCACCCAAGAAGGCTTCGAAGAAGTGAAACGTCGACTAAGCCAGTACATTCTTGGACGCCAACCCGACCCACGCAAGCCTTTTACCATCGCTACGGACGCGAGCCAATATGCAGCCGCCGGAGCCTTGTGCCAAGAACACAAGGGTAAAATGGTCCCTTTGGAATTCTTCTCTAAAGCTTTCAACAAAGAAGCACAACGATATACCGCGACTGAACGAGAGTGCCTAGCCATCAAGCTAGCACTCGAGAATTGGTCGTGGTACTTACTAGGATCTGAGTTCAAGGTGGTGCTCTACAGCGACCACCAAGCTTTGCAAGCATTGGACAAGAGCAAGATCAACAACACACGCATCAGCAATTGGCAGATTGCCCTGTCACCATACAGGTTCACCGTGCAATACAAGCCGGGCCGCAGCGCTATAATGGCTGGCCCCGATTGTTTGAGCCGATTACTTCAGGACAACTGGATGCACCAAAACGACCAAGACAGTAGCTGGACTACCAAAGACAGTTACGACGATGTGCCAGCATTCAAAGAACTTTTCGAGCGACTGGAAAGCGACGACCGCGATTTCCTAGCCCCTCACCCTACAACTGGGACAGCTGTGGACGCCTTAACACGGGGGGGAAAAAGCGAAACAAATTTGAAAATTGTGAACATGATCACCGATGTTGAAGACGGCGTCGATTTCGCCATGAACAGAATGGAATGCTACCGTACACATCAACGGAAAACCTCACCTCGAGAGTGTGGCGACGATCCTTACGGCGTTGCACTCGTCGAAGTCTTTGAAGTAGAAGATCGACCGACGCCAACCCTATTACCAGATCCCGACCACGACCATGGGGCCACAAAGGGAGCCCAAGGCGGAATCATGGGAGACGTCTACAACTCGGCTAACAACGACATGCCGATCACCATCGCTAAACGCTATGGCATCACCATCAGCAGTTTCCTCCAACAAAATCTGGAACAACATCCAATGTTGCGAGTGAAATCCAAGCTAAAGGCAAACACGAAGCTGATACTGTATCCAAGGCGAATGGGAGAAACGATCGTGTGTGGCTCAACGCTAGTACAAACGCCAAGGCTAAACGCTCGCGATCTTACCATCAAACCCAAGCACTATGTTGGCACACCATATGAGATCATCTACCAAAGTTTTGCGGACCAGACGACGGACAACTCGTCTCACACCGAGTACGAAAAGAGAGGAAATCTCCTCTATCACCACCACCCCGGCTCTGGAAAGTGGTGCGTGGTATTGCCCAAGGAGAAACAACAGCAGGCCGTAATGGACGAAATACACCACTACGCCGAGGGACATTTGGGCCGAGACCGGATGTCGAACCTACTTACATCGAAGTATTACTGGCAAGGACAAAGCCGAGACATCCAGCTCTACTGCCAACAGTGTGAGCACTGCCGGCGTTTCAAAAACGGACGTTACGCCAAGTGCCACGGCCTTATGAGCAAATGGGAGACGCCCCTGGCACCCGCACTATCCTACTCAATGGATTTAATTACGGACCTGCCTCCGGCTGGACCCCAGTTCGATTGCGTTCTCATGGTCACGGATCGATACTCCCGATATACCATCGCCATTCCAACATACAAGACTTTGACTGGCGAGGCGGCGGCACATCTTTTCCATGCGCACGTGATACTAACACACGGACGAGGACTGCCAGTCAGCATTTTCTCAGACCGCGACCCCAGGTTTGTGAGTGCGTTTTTCACTGAATTCTTTACGCTATGCGGCGTGAAGCTTTCCACCACTTCAGGATACCGTTCAACCTCGAACGGATTGGTGGAAATCCACAACCAACACTTGGAACAACTACTACGAGGAAATGCTTTCGAACCCGAGAAGTGGTTGGAGAAACTTCCTTTGGCTGTTTACAATCTAAACGCCACTCGAAACCTCACCTTGGGAGTCTCACCTATCGAAGCAGAACGAGGTTACCAACCACGACAACCTCTGGACCTACTACCGGATATTATCAAGGACATGAAGATCCATCCGGACCTCTCCGCTAGATTCGAAGCACTACAACGACTACAATGCGAGATTCGAGAAAGCATCGATCTCAACAACGAAAAAATGAAGCAGAAGCATGACAAACGACGACGACCGTTCGGGACACTCAAGGCTGGAGACCTAGTGTGGCTGAATAGCCAAGACGTGACGGTGCCGGCGAAACAATTCCTAAAGACCCGGAAACTCACGCCCAGATACTTCGGGCCCTACAAAGTGTTACGCTACGATGCACCCTCCACCGTGAAGCTGCAATGGAGGAACAATACGTCCAAAGTATGGCCGTTTTTCCATGTATCACGTCTTCAGGCGTATGGTCCTCGACCCGACCTCGTCTCGAAAACTGAGCCGCCAGAACCAACGGAGCCCACATACACAGTCCAAAGACTCCTGGCGCACCGAGGAGGGACCGACGAGCAACCGGCCGAGTACTTAGTGCAATGGAGAGGCTACCATTTCGAGGACTGCACTTGGGAGAACCTACAGAACCTCAAAGGAGCGCCCAAGATGATCCTACAGTACCACGAAAGGCTTCGGAAGTTGGCAGCGCACGACCCATCGCTACGACAAGAATATGGACACGAAGTACTCGCCGTACGCAACGAACGCTCTGCTGGCGACTTAGTACGAGTGATCGTACACCGATACGAAGGACAAATGCAACGACTAATCAACCAGGGGAGAAGATGGCCACGGATGGTCGACCCCACGGAACGACCCCGTCAAGAGGCACACACTACGACGCCTAACCTGGACGTTGGGACAACGTCTCAAAAATCTAGGAAGGGGTAGTGCAAGGGTGAATTCCCTTTTAAAGACCATAGATCTAAAACTGCGGGCAAGCTGCCAGTAGATCTATCCAGACACCGAAGCACCAGGTGTCTAGTACTAATAACGGTACTAACACCCTATAGATAGTACTACAGCCCTCGCAGGCTGTAGGGCTAGAAATTACCGGTACATACAGGTACTGAGGTACTTAAAAAGTACCTGTACTAGTACCAGAATCACCTACGAATACGAGAATTGCCTATCTGTAAAAGGACGTAGGCAACTAAAAAGGCACGATCCTGTGCAAGGCGTTTCAGGAGCTCCGATGAGCTCCCAGCTGCCTGCGAGGCGTGTAACTGAAAACTAATACAACGAACGACAGTCTTACTCTACAATCTGTTCGACACCCTTTCCATTCGCCGGCTAGCGCAGCTACCTAGCTCCGGCCCCCAGCATGCGGGGCTTCGTCCTCGGGACGGGAGGGGGCGGCGGCCTATCACCGCCTCCCCTGCCGCCCGACGATGTACCGCTCGACTTCAGCTCACCAGCTGCTGTCTCCCCAGCATTGCATTCACCTACCCAGAGACCAAAAGGTCGACACCACAACGGTCGCCAGTCATCTCCGGGTCGCCCTGGTCAACCAAACCACGCCGCCTTCACGACAACCTCGCCGAAGGCAGGCTGTGGCCGCGGCCTCGCCGAGACTGATACCCTCGGCGTTGCCCAGTCGTTCCTATCAAGACCCGCAGACCCACGTCTGCTCAAGGAACCGAGTCTGACTAGAGCCATCGGCCCCACCAACGGTTACAATTCCTTCGAGGCTCAGCCGCCCCAAGGGACTGAAACTGTCGGTGCCGGGCCCAACGTTCAGGCGCAACCGGTGTGCCGCGACAGCGGCAACCGGCGTAGCCGGACGCGAGTGCACTCACCACTTCCGCACACGATGGCGCGGAAGCGGCGAGCCATCTCCGTCAAGGGCGGTGCGTACCGTACGAGTGCCCGGACGCCCGACCACTTCACCACCGTGTTGGACGCAACGATTCTTTCGTCCGCCCCCAACAACACCAACACCAACTACCACACCAACAACGCCATGCAGGACTTAATGAACCCTCACGCAGCGCCCGCCGTCGCCAACGCGACGACCGCGGAACCCAGCGCTCGCACTCCCCGTTCGTAGTCGCCTGCAGGCTCGTGTGCGACGAGCTGATCGTCATGCCCATCAGGCCTCCAGGCTCGATGGCGTCGTTGATGATCGACAGCACATTGGTGATGACGTCCCCGAGGGCGGCGTCAGTCAGGGGCGCGCTTGCCAGCGCAGCCCGTAGGTCCGACTCCACGTTAGCAGAGCCCATAACTCTAGTGACGAATGTCGTGGAGGTAGTGGAGAGTCGGACCAGATAGACAAGTGGTGTAGCGTTGTTACTACTGGTACAAAGCCGACTCCCACAAAGGAGCAGCCGATCACAGATCGTCATACAGATCTCATAAGGACTAGATAGAACTTGCTGCTAGATGAGACTTTCTCACTAAGGAGCCAATTCTCTCACCTAAGGATCTGGCGAGCGATCGCACATCTATATAAACTAGCTATGCATCTCTACACTCCCCCGTTCTCAATGAATCTCTCCTTGAGAACCCTCGAGTCGCATAGCGTAATCCAAAACATATGGTTCGCCCAGATTCTCGCCAAGACTCAAATCTTGCACCTAGGACTTAGGCAATGTCCGTGAAGGACATCGGCAGGGACAAAGTTGTCCGTGTAGGGAAAGATCTGATCGTATCCAGCCATTTTGCGTGCGAGGAAGTTCCAGATCGTGACACTCACTCCCTTCGAATGTCCATCAGCGATGTTATCCTTTGACGGGACTCGGTACGTTTGGCACTCCCCTGCTTCAATGATACTGCGGATCAGATGGTATTTCAGCCGCGTATGACGGGACTTAGGCGTAAGACGCTTCTCTTTAGCTTGACCCGTAGCAGCATCATTGTCGCCATAGAGTTTAATCGCCGTAGCAATCATAGCCGCAAACATGGGCTCGATTCCTCGCTTCCGCGTCACATTATCCATTTCGTCAATCAACTGATACCACCATCGCCCACGCCTCGCAGCCCAATAGAGAGCCATGTACTCATTCATCGGCGTGCTATCACCGACATCATCATGTTTCTTCGAGTCATTTCCTTGGACGCATAAGGCTCCAAGAGGGC
>OJBV01000072.1_pt1 | contig 17813 bp, 17 predicted proteins | sample 1590821 | NCBI WGS metagenome assembly OJBV01 (sample SAMN05416694, study PRJEB24817) | seawater metagenome | isolation source: Sea water | place: Canada:Atlantic | collected 2013-07
AGAAGCTCCTAAAGCAGAAGCAGCTCCAGCAGCAGAAGCTCCAAAGGAAGAAGCTCCTAAAGCAGAAGCAGCTCCAGCAGCAGAAGCTCCAAAGGAAGAAGCTAAATAGTTGGATTCATGTGGCAAGCTCAGATATTCACACTCTATCCTGATTTTTTTCCTGGCCCTTTAAATAAAGGGCTATATGGAAAAGCTTTAACAAATAAAATTTGGGATTTAAAAGTTGTAAATATTAGAGAGGCCGCTGAGGATAAACACAAAACAGTAGATGATACTCCTTTTGGAGGTGGATCTGGAATGTTATTGAAAGCTGACATCTTAGCAAAATCTCTTGATGAAAATAAAAAAGAAGGTGAAAGAATTTTTTATTTATCACCAAAAGGAAAAAAGCTTGATCAGAAATTGGCACTAGAACTATCTAAAGAAAAATCCATTAGTTTAATTTGTGGTCATTTTGAAGGTGTTGATGAAAGATTATTATCTACAAGGAATATAGAAGAACTTAGCATAGGAGATTTTATTTTATCTGGAGGTGAAACTGCAGCATTTGTTGTGTTGGATAGTGTTCTTAGGTTGCTTCCAGGTGTCTTGGGAAATGAACATTCAAAGACTGATGAGAGTTTTGAGAACGGGCTTTTGGAGTACCCCCAATACACAAAACCTCAAATTTGGGAGGAAAAAAGTGTTCCAGAAGTGTTATTATCAGGAGATCACAACAAAATTAAAGACTGGCGTTTATCACAATCAGAGGCTATAACACGCGTCCGAAGACCAGATTTGTGGGAAAAATATAAGAAAAACTAACCTAATAAATACTACTATGAAAACAATTGAAGAAATAAACCAACATAACGTTAAAAAAATACTAGCTGAGAAGAAAATTCCAGATTTTTTTCCAGGAGATATAGTAAAAGTTGGTGTTAGAATTACAGAAGGTAAAAAAGATAGAATTCAATATTTTGAAGGTGTGTGTATTGCTAGAAAAAATAGAGATTTAAACTCTTCGTTTACAGTTAGAAAAATATCATTTGGTGAAGGTGTTGAGAGAACATTCCCACTATATGGAACAGTAATTGATTCAATTACTGTTATTAGACATGGAAAAGTTAGAAGAGCAAAATTATATTACTTAAGAGATAGAACTGGTAAATCAGCTAGAATTGCTGAAAGGATTAGAAAAAAAATTGGTATAGAAGTTGATGTTAAACCAGAAACGGTAACTGAAGAAACTTTAGCACCAGTAGCAGAAAAACAAGTGGAGGTTCAAGCAGAACCTGAAAAACAACCAGAAGTTCAAGTAGAACCTAAAACAGAAAAATCAGAAGAAAAAAAATAATTTTTTTTTCAATGCCTTTAACTCTTTACGATAAAATTTGGAACGATCACCTAGTAGATCAGCAAGATGATGGCACGGCATTATTATTCGTTGATCGACATTTAGTACATGAAGTTACAAGTCCACAAGCTTTTGAAGGATTAAGAAACTCTAATAGAAAAGTTAGACAACCTGGTTTAACGCTAGCAGTTGCGGATCATAATGTTCCAACTACCGATAGATCTAAAGGAATAGCAGATGTGGAATCTAAAATTCAAGTAGATACCTTAGAAAGTAATTGTAAAGAATTTGGAGTTCAGTATTTAGGAATGAATGACAAGAGACAAGGAATTGTTCATATCATTGGTCCAGAACAAGGTTTTACACAACCTGGAACAGTAATTGTTTGTGGAGACAGTCACACAGCAACACATGGTGCATTTGGTGCTTTGGCATTTGGAATTGGTACTTCCGAAGTAGAACATGTCCTAGCAACACAAACATTAGTTCAAAAAAAAGCAAAGAATTTTAGAATTAATGTTAATGGAAAACTTCCAATTGGTGTTACCTCTAAAGATGTAATCTTACAAATTATAGGAAACATTGGAACTGCAGGAGGAACAGGGTCAGTTATTGAATATGCTGGTAGCCTGATTTCGTCATTAAGCGTAGAGCAACGAATGACAATTTGTAATATGACTATTGAGGGAGGAGCAAGAGCAGGATTAATTGCTCCAGATGAAAAAATATTTGAATATTTAAAAGGTAAACCGATGTCTCCAAAAAATGAAAATTGGGATAAGGCTATGAAATATTGGGAAAGTTTAAAAACTGATGATGGAGCTAAATTTGATAAAGAAATAGATTTAGTAGCAGAAGACATTTTACCTATGATTACCTGGGGAACTTCTCCACAAGATGTAATCACTATAGATGGCAAAGTTCCAAATCCTAAAAATGAACAAGATGAAGACAAAAGGAACTCTTTAGAAAGGTCATTAAATTACATGGGCTTAAAAGCTGATACACTAGCTACAGACATTAAGATTGATAAGGTTTTTATAGGAAGTTGTACAAATGGAAGAATTGAAGATTTAAGGGAAGCTGCGAAAATATTAAAAGATAAAAAGAAAGCATCCCATGTTCATGCAATGGTTGTTCCAGGCTCAGGCTTAGTTAAAGAGCAGGCAGAGCAGGAAGGCCTAGATAAAATATTTATAGCTTCAGGTTTTGAATGGAGAGAGCCCGGTTGTTCAATGTGTCTTGCAATGAATGCAGATAAATTAAAACAAGGAGAAAGATGTGCTTCAACTTCAAACAGAAATTTTGAAGGAAGACAGGGTAGAGGTGGAAGAACACATTTAGTCAGTCCTGGAATGGCAGCAGCAGCTGCAATTTCTGGAAACTTAGATGATGTTAGAAAGTATCAAAACTAAAATGCAAAAATTTAACTCACTTACAAGTATCCCAGTATATTTACCAATAGTAAATATTGATACAGATATGATTATTCCAAAACAATTTCTTAAAACAATTAAAAGAACAGGGTTAGGAAAAAACTTATTTTTTGAAATGAGGTATGATGATAATGGAAATGAAATAAAAGATTTTATTCTAAATCAAGAACCTCACAATCAATCAAAAATATTAATTGCAGGAAAAAACTTTGGCTGTGGTTCATCAAGAGAGCATGCGCCATGGGCACTTTTAGATTTTGGAATTACATGTGTGATAAGCTCTAGTTATGCTGATATTTTTTACAGTAACTGTTTCAAAAATGGAATTTTACCAATTACTTTACCAGAAGAAAAAATAAAAGAATTATCAGAATATTCAAAAAGAAAAGAAGAAATTTCAATAGACCTAAATGAAGAAAAGATAATTTTTGGAAATAGTGAAATCAAGTTTGACATTGATCCTTTTAAGAAAAAATGTTTATTAGAAGGGCTTGATGATATTGCGCTGTCATTAGCCAAAAAAGAAAAAATCACAACCTTTGAAGAAAACTTAAAAAATAGTAAACCATGGATATTTAATGATAAAAATTAAAAAAAGAAAAATTTTACTTCTACCTGGGGATGGTATTGGACCTGAAGTTATTCAAGAAGTTAAAAAAGTTATTTTATGGTTGAATTCAAATAAATCTCTAGATTTTGAAATTGATCAAGATTTAGCTGGTGGTTGTTCTTATGATAAACATGGAACACCAATTACGGATGAAGTTTTTTACAAAGCTTTAGAAAGTGAATTTGTTATGTTGGGTGCAGTTGGTGGACCAAAATGGGATAACTTAGATTTTTCAAAAAAACCAGAAAGAGCCTTATTGAAATTAAGAAAAGAATTAAAACTATTTGCAAATTTAAGACCTGCAATTTGTTTTGAGCAATTAGTTGATGCCTCAACCCTAAAACCAGAAATTGTATCTGGATTAGACATTATGATAGTTAGAGAATTAACAGGTGGAATTTATTTTGGTGAGCCAAGAGGAATTAAGCCAATAGAAAATGGTGAAAGAAAAGGGATTAATACCCACTCATATACAACTAGTGAAATAGTTAGAGTAGCAAAAGTAGCTTTTGATCTAGCAAGAAAGAGATCAAATAAGGTTACTTCATGTGAAAAGTCGAATGTAATGGAAGCTGGACAACTTTGGAAAGAAGAAGTCCAAGAGCTACACGACAAAGAATATAAAGATGTAGAATTAAGTCATATGCTTGCTGACAATTGTGCAATGCAATTATTAAAAAACCCAAAGCAATTTGATGTGATTGTTACAGATAATTTATTTGGAGATATGCTTTCAGATCAAGCCTCAATGTTAACTGGGTCTCTAGGTTTATTACCATCAGCTTCTTTAGGTGCAAAAAATAAAGATGGAGAAATGAGAGCTATGTACGAACCTATTCATGGTTCTGCACCAGATATTGCTGGAAAAGAAATTGCAAACCCAATAGCCTCAATTTTAAGTTTTGCAATGGCCTTAAGATACTCATTGGATTTAGATAGTGAAGCTGATGCTTTAGAAAAAGCTGTGCAAGATGTCTTAAATGATGGTCTTAGAACAAAAGATATTCTTTCTGAGGGAAAAAAAGAAGTATCAACATCAGCTATGGGTGATGCGATAATTTCAAAATTGCAATAATTAAATAATTATTCTAAAGTTCTGGAATGCCAAATTATACTGCACCAGTAGAAGACATGATGTTTCTTTTTGATAAATTAAGAAATAATAAAAATTATAATGATCTTGAAAAATATAAAGAAGTTAACTCAGAATTAGTAAAAGATATTTTAGAAGAAGCAGCTAAGATTAATCAAAACTTAATATTACCATTAGCAAAATCAGGTGATGAAAATCCAACAGTTCTAGAGAATGGTGTGGTTAGAACACCACCTGGCTATAAAGAAGCCTATTCTAAATATATAGAAGATGGCTGGACTTCACTTTCTTGTGATCCAAAATATGGAGGACAAGGAATGCCAAAAACTGTAAGTGCTTTTTTTGACGAAATGTTATCATCTGCAAGTTTGTCATTTAAACTTTATAGTGAGTTAAGTATTGGTGCATATAATTGTATTTCTCATCATGCTACAGATGAAATAAAAGAAAAATATCTTCCAAAAATGGTTGAAGGAAAATGGAGTGGTACGATGTGCCTTACTGAACCAGTTTGTGGAACTGATTTAGGACTTTTAAAAACTAAAGCTATTGAGCAATCTGATGGAACTTTTAAATTAAGTGGACAGAAAATTTTTATTACTTCAGGTGATCAAGACTTAACAGAGAATATTATCCATTTAGTTATTGCAAGAGTAGCTGACTCTCCAGCAGGAACAAAAGGAATAAGCTTATTTTTAGTACCTAAGTTTGTGGTAAATGAAGATGGATCTATTGGTGCAAGAAATGGAGTTTCTACAGGTTCTATAGAAAGCAAAATGGGAATTAAAGGTTCTGCTACATGTGTATTAAACTTTGATGATGCAACTGGTTATATGATTGGATTAAAGAATAAAGGGTTAAATGCAATGTTTACTATGATGAATTTAGAGAGAATTGTTGTAGGAATTCAGGGCTTAGGAATTTCTGAAATTGCCTATCAAAATTCTTTAAGTTACGCAAAAGAAAGGAAACAAGGAAAAACAAATAATACAAAATCAACTAATGGAGCAGATTTTATTATTGAGCATGCTGATATTAGAAAATCTTTGCTTAATATGAAATCTATTATTGAAGGTGAAAGAGCTTTATGTTTTTGGTTATCTCAACAAACAGAAGTTAGTCTTTATCATCCAGACGAAAAAATAAAGCAGGAAGCGTCAGATCTTGTGTCGTTAATGACACCAGTGGTTAAAACGATGTTTAGTGATATGGGAATGGAAATAACAAGTGAGGCTATGCAGGTTCATGGCGGTTATGGGTACACAAAAGACCAAGGAATAGAACAACTATATAGGGATAATAGAATCACCCCAATTTATGAAGGAACAAATTCAATTCAAGCAGCAGATTTAGTTTTTAGAAAGTTGGTAAATAAAAATGGTGATATAATTAATAAGTATTTAGAATTGATTAAGAATGATTGCAGTATTGAAAATGAAAAATTAAAACCTTTCATAAAAGAGCTAAAAATACATCTAGAGATCTTATCTACCTTTACTGATTGGATTAAAGAAAAGGTTCAAAACTCAAAAGATGATGCAAGTGCAGCATGCAATGACTATTTAAAAGCATTGGGGTTTGTATCCATAGCGCATGCGTGGATAAAAGTTTTAGAAGTAAGTTTTAAAGATTATGAACAAAACAAAGACTTTTATGAGGATAAAATACAAACTGCAAATTTTTATTTTAAAAGAGTTTTACCAAGAGCCGAAAGTCATTTTAAAACTGCTACATCAGGAAGTGACTATATAATGAATTTTAAATTCAGTTAGAATGAGTCATTACAATACAAATTTAGATAAAAATGAAGCTAATTATGTTCCTCTTTCTCCTTTAACATTTTTAGAAAGAACTAAAGATATATATCCAAATTATGAAGCCTTAGTTTATGAAAGTAGGTCGTATACCTGGGGAGAGGTTTATAAAAGATGTGTTAAGTTTGCTAGCGCACTAGATAAATTGGGGGTGAAAACTGGAGATACAGTTTCTATAATGGCTTTCAATACACCAGAAATTTTTGAAGCACATTATTCAATACCAATGGTAGGAGCAGTAATTAATGCAATCAATACAAGACTAGACCCTAATACAGTAAGTTATATTTTACAGCATAGTGATGCAAAGGTTTTAATTGTAGATAGACAATTTCACGATGTAATTGAGAAGGCTTTAAAGAATGTTAAAAATAAAATTACAATTATTGATATTGACGACCAAGACATAGATACAAGTTCTTTCAAAAAAATAGGAGAACTTGAATATGAAAGTTTTTTAAATACAGGTGATGAAAATTATGAATGGAAAAAACCAAAAGATGAATGGGAAGCAATTTCATTAGGGTACACCTCAGGAACCACTGGAAGCCCAAAAGGAGTAGTTTATCATCACAGAGGCTCATATTTGATGTCAACAGGCAGTGCCACAGCTTGGAATATGTCTAACAAGCTAAATTTTTTATGTGTTGTACCAATGTTTCATTGTAATGGTTGGTGCTACCCTTGGACACTAGCAATGTTACATGCAAGAGTAATTTGTTTAAGAAACATCGATGTAAAAAAGATGTTTGAATTAATTGATAAATATGAAGTAACTCATTTTGGTGGAGCCCCAATAGTATTAAATATGATTGTTAATGCTCCAAAAGAAGATCAAAAAGTCCTAAAAAGAAAAGTAAATGTTTTAACCGCAGGTGCACCACCACCAAGTATTATCTTTGAGAAAATGGAAAAACTTGGTTTTGAAGTGATGCACGTTTATGGATTAACTGAAACTTATGGTCATATGTTGCAGTGTGCATGGAATGAAGATTGGAATTCTTTAGAAAAAGATAAAAAGAATGAAATCAAAGCAAGGCAAGGTGTAAGGTACCCAAACACAGAGGGTGCTATTGTAATGGATCCAGAAACAATGAAGCCAGTGCCCAAAGATGGAAAGACTATGGGTGAAATTATGATCAGAGGAAATATCGTAATGAAGGGTTACTACAAAGATAAAGAAGCAACAGATAGGTCAATGGCAGGTGGATGGTTTCATTCAGGAGATTTAGCTGTGACCCATCCTGACGGATATATTAAAATTCAAGATAGATCTAAAGATATTATTATTTCTGGAGGAGAAAATATTTCTTCAATAGAAATTGAAAATGCAATTGCAAAACACCCTTCAGTTTCTTTAGCAGCTGTAGTTGCTAAGCCAGATGAAAAATGGGGAGAAACACCTTGTGCTTTTGTTGAATTAATTAAAGATAAGCCAGCAACTGAAAAAGAAATAATAGATTTTTGTAGAGAAACATTGGCAGGATTTAAACTCCCCAAAAGTGTTATTTTTTGTGATTTACCAAAAACTTCAACAGGAAAAATTCAAAAATTTGAACTTAGAAAAAAAGTTAAGGGATTGAGTTGATCTTTCAAGTAGACAACAAGAATGTCTTTGCATCAGATTCAGGTCAAGGTATTGATGAAAAAAAAGCCACAATAGTTTTACTTCATGGAAGTGGTCTCTCACATATTGTTTGGTCTTTAACAGAGCAGTATTTATCAAATCAAAATTATAATGTTTTAGCAATTGATTTACCTGGTCATGGAAATTCTGAGGGTGATTGTTTAAAATCAATAGAAGAAATTTCAGATTGGTTAGAAAAAGTTTTTAAAGAACTTAATGTTTCTGAATTAACAATAATAGGTCATTCCCAAGGGTGTTTGGAAGCATTGGAATATTATTCAAGATATTCAAAAAGAGTTAAAAATTTAATATTTGTTGGTGGTTCTTATAGAATGCCCGTTAATCAAGATTTAATAGATCTTGCTGAGAGTGGAGATGATAAAGCAGTTAAATTAATGATGAAATGGAGCTATGAAAACTCTAAAAAGTTTATTGGAGGTAATCCTGTAGAAAAAATTATTAATTCTCCAAGAGATATTAGGGAGGTTTTAGCCATTGATCTTGTAGCTTGTAATAATTATAAAAACGGATCTGAGGCTTTAAAATCAATCAAGTGTCCCACATTATTTATTTTTGGTGAACTAGATAAGATGGTTAACCTTGAAAAAGGCAAGAAATTTGCTGAACTTATTCCTAATTCAAAAACTCATATAATAAAAGAATGTGGACATATGATTATGTTTGAAAAAGCTTTTGAAATGAGAGAAAAGATCTCTGAATTTTTAAAAAAATGAAAAACTTTTCAATAGCAAAATCTAGAAGATTAAGAAGTACTCCTTATACCTCAAGAATAGAGAAACAAGGGGTTACAGCATACACAATTTATAATCATATGCTGTTACCTGCTGCATTTGGATCAATAGAGGATAGCTACAAACATTTAAAAGAGCATGTTCAAGTATGGGATGTTGCTGCAGAAAGACAAGTAGAAATATCAGGAAAAGACTCTGCAGAATTAGTACAATTGATGACATGTAGAGATTTATCAAAATCTAAAATTGGGAGATGTTATTATTGTCCAATAATAGATGAAAATGGAAATTTAGTTAATGATCCAGTTGTTCTAAAGCTGGATGAAAATAGATGGTGGCTATCAATAGCAGACTCGGATGTAATCTTTTTTGCCAAAGGTTTAGCATCTGGACATAAATTTGATGTTAAAATTATAGAACCAGTGGTGGATATAATGGCAATACAGGGTCCGAAATCATTTGCATTAATGGAAAAAGTTTTTGGAAAAAAAATTACTGAACTAAAATTCTTTGGATTTGATTATTTCGATTTTGAAGGGACAAAGCATCTTATAGCAAGGTCAGGATGGTCTAAGCAAGGTGGATATGAAGTTTATGTTCAAAATACAGAGTCAGGACAAAAATTATATGACTATCTTTTTGAAGTTGGAAAAGAATTTAATGTAGGACCTGGGTGTCCAAACTTAATAGAGAGAATTGAGAGTGCATTACTATCTTATGGAAATGATTTTGATAACAGTGATAATCCATTTGAATGTGGTTTTGATCAATATGTTAGTTTGGATAGTGATATAAATTTTTTAGGAAAAGATAAATTAAAAGAAGTTAAATCAAAAGGAGCCCAAAAGAAGTTAATGGGTATTAAAATTGATATAAAAGAAATTAGTCTCACAGGATCAAAAAATTTATATGATGAGAAAAATAATATAATTGGTGAATTAAGATCGGCTTGTTATTCACCTCATTTTCAAATGGTTATTGGAATAGCAATGATCCAGAAGTCCTACTGGGAAGTATCTCAAACCTTTAAAATTCAAATAAATGACAGCACTTTTCGTGGAAAAGTTTGCGATTTACCCTTCATCTAGTATAAAAGCCTAATAACATCATGAATATAGCAATTGTAGGAGCCACAGGTAATGTTGGAAGAAAAATTCTCGAAGTTCTAGAGAGAAAAAAACTTCCTATAAAGGAACTATTTTTAGTTGCTTCACCAAGAAGTGCTGGTCAAAAAATAAATTTTAGTGGCAAAGAACATGAGGTCTTTAACCTTGAAACATTTGATTTTTCAAAAATTAAAATTACTTTTTTTGCAGCAGGTGGAAAAATTTCAGAACAATATGCTTTAAAAGCAGCAAAGCACTCAATAGTTATAGATAATTCTAGTTTTTTTAGAATGGATCCTGATGTGCCATTAATTGTTCCACAGGTAAATCCAGAAGCAATTAAGAGTATGAAAAAAAATATAATTGCTAACCCTAATTGCTCAACAGCTCAGTTAGTAATTGCTCTTAAACCGTTACATGACTTATTCAATATTGTACGAATAGTTGTTTCGACATATCAGTCTGTTTCAGGTGGTGGCAAAGACCCTATGGATGAACTAATAGAACAAACTAAATTATCCCTAGAAAATAAACAAATTAAACCTAGAAATTTTACTAAACAAATTGCTTTTAATGCCATTCCTCACATCGATGTTTTTGCAGATGATGGTTATACTAAAGAAGAATTAAAAATGACCAATGAAACTAAAAAAATTCTTGGTGACAAAATAGAATTAACAGCAACATGTGTAAGAGTTCCAGTTATGGTTTCTCATGCGGAGTCAGTAAATATTCAATTTGAAAAATCATTTTCTTTAGAAAAAGTTAGAGACACTCTTAGTAAAGCAGAGGGCTGTAAAGTTTATGATAAAAGAGAAGATGGAGGATATAGTACTCCAATTGAAGCAGAAGGTAGAGACGAAACTTATATTTCAAGAATAAGAGAAGATAAAACTAACAAGAATTCATTAAACCTATGGATTGTTTCTGATAATTTACTTAGAGGAGCGGCATTGAATGCTGTTGAAATTGCAGAAACTTTAATTAAAAATAATCTTAATGGAAAATAATAATCCTTTATCACCACATATTCAGATCTACAGATGGCACATATCTTCTTTAGTATCTATTTCACATAGAATTACAGGAATAATAAATATAGCTGCCATAACAATAATTTGTTTTTGGATTGCATCCTTACTACTAGGTGAAAATAGTTATGAGTTTACTAAGGTATTTTTAAATTCTATTTTAGGAAAATTCATAATTTTAGGTTTAACATGGTCATTTAGTTTCCAGATATTAAGTGAAATAAGACATTTAATTATGGACCTAGGATATGGGTTTGAATTAAAAGTATCAAAGATAACAGGATTAATCGTGATCATTGGTTCATTTTTTTTAACAATTTTAATTTATTTAATTGGAAAGCAATTTATTTAGCATGAATAACGTGACTAAAAAATGGCTATTGATGAGAGTAAGCTCTGTGGTGTTGATACCATTAATGACATGGTTTATTTTAAATTTAGTTTCAGTTTTCAATAAAGATTATGTTGATATTGTTAATTTTTTTTCAAATCAGCCATCTAAAATTTTAGTTTCTTTGTTGTTAGTTTTTGCCTATTTTTTTTCAGCTTTAAGTATTAGTGAGGTATTTGAAGACTATATACAGGATGAAAAAATCAAAAATGTCGCAAACAAAGCACTCAATATTTTTGCTATACTAGTTCCATTAATCACAATAATTGTAATATTTAATTTAAACTAATGAGCTCATATAAAATAATAGACCATGAATATGATGTTATCGTACTTGGTGCGGGAGGCTCAGGCTTAAGAGCTGCTGTTGGTTTAAGTGAAGCTGGTTTAAAGACAGCCTGTATTTCAAAAGTATTTCCAACAAGAAGTCATACCTCTGCTGCTCAAGGAGGAATTTCTGCATCTTTAGGGAATATGGGTGAAGATGATTGGCGTTGGCATATGTATGATACTGTCAAAGGTGCTGACTGGTTAGGTGACCAAGATAGTATCGAGTATCTTTGTAAAGAAGCTCCAGCAGCTGTTATAGAATTAGAAAAATATGGAGTTCCATTTAGTAGAACTGATGATGGTAAAATTTACCAAAGACCTTTTGGTGGAATGACAAAAAATTATGGTAATGGAATTGTTCAAAGAACATGCGCAGCCGCAGATAGAACTGGACATGCAATACTTCATACCCTTTATGGACAAGCTTTAAAACATAACACTGAATTTTTTATTGAATACTTCGCTCTAGATTTATTAATGAAAGATGGTGAATGCAAAGGTCTTATTGCTTGGAATTTAAATGATGGAACAATTCATAGATTTAGAGCTCATAGTACAATAATTGCAACAGGTGGTTATGGAAAAGCTTATTATTCTGCAACTTCAGCACACACTTGTACTGGAGATGGAAATGCAATGGTTTTAAGAGCAGGTTTACCATTACAAGATATGGAATTTGTACAATTTCACCCAACAGGAATTTATGGACATGGAACTTTAATTTCTGAAGGTGTTAGAGGAGAAGGTGGCTATTTAGTTAATTCAAAAGGTGAAAGATTTATGGAGCGTTATGCACCAAAAGCTAAAGACTTAGCATCTAGAGATGTAGTAAGTAGATCAATGTCAATTGAGATTAATGAAGGAAGAGGTGTGGGTAAAGAACAGGATCATGTTCACTTACACTTAAGTCATTTAGACAAAAGTATTATTGAAAGTAGACTTCCAGGAATAACGGAAGCAGCAAGATTATTTGCAAATGTTGATGTAACTAAAGAGCCAATACCAGTAGTGCCCACTGTTCATTACAATATGGGAGGTATCCCAACAAACTATAAAGCTGAAGTATTAACAGGAAATGATTCTGAAACAGTTCCAGGATTAATGGCAATTGGTGAGGCTGCCTGCGTTTCTGTTCATGGAGCGAATAGATTGGGGTCTAATTCTTTAATTGACCTAGTTGTATTTGGAAGAGCCGCAGCTAGAAGAGCTGCAGAACTTGTAAAACCAGGAACTCCACACGAGGATATAGGAGAGACTGAAACAGAAAAATGCTTAGAAAGATTTGATAAATTAAGAAACTCTAATGGTGAAAACAGTACTGCAGAACTTAGACTTTCAATGCAAAAAACTATGCAATCAAAGTGTGCTGTTTTTAGAACAGAAAAAACACTTAAAGAGGGTGTTGATGATATTAGAAAAGCATACGATGGAATGGAATCAATTTCTGTAAAAGATAAGTCACTTGTTTTTAACACTGATTTAGTGGAAACATTGGAGTTTGATAATTTGATAAGACAAGCAATTACAACAGTGGATTCTGCTTATAATAGACAAGAGAGCAGAGGTGCACATGCAAGAGAAGATTTCCCAAAAAGAGATGATGAAAAATTTATGCAACACACTATTGCTTGGTGCAATGGAAAAGATTCAAAAATTGGTTATAGACCAGTTACTAAATCAACTTTAACAAATGAAGTTCAATACTTTCCACCACAAGAAAGAGTTTACTAGTGGTTCAAATAAATTTACCTAAAAATTCAGAAGTTCAAAAAGGTATCTATTATCAAGATAAAACTGGATCAAAAAATATCAGAAAAGTAAATGTTTATAGATGGGATCCTTCAAATGGAGAAAACCCAAGAGTAGACACTTACGAAGTAGATATGGATAATTGTCCTTCAAAAGTATTAGATATTTTAAACAAGATCAAAAATGAAATTGACCCATCTTTAGCTTATCGTAGATCTTGTGCACATGGTGTTTGTGGATCTTGTGCAATGAATATGGATGGTAAAAATGGTTTAGCATGCACAAAACCTCATTCAGAAATTGAAGGAGATATAAATATTTATCCATTACCTCATTTAAAAGTTAAAAAAGATTTAATTGGGGACTTAAGTGGATTGTATAAACAATACGAATCAATTGAGCCTTGGTTGAAAACAAATACAAAAGTTGAAACTACAGAAATTATTCAATCTCAAAAAGATAGAAAAAAATTAGATGGTGCATATGAATGTATCATGTGTGCATGTTGTTCCACTTCTTGTCCAAGCTATTGGTGGAATGAGGATAAATTTTTAGGTCCTGCAGTTTTGCTTCAAGCTTATAGGTGGATAGTAGATAGTAGAGATGATGAAAGAAAAGAGAGATTAAAAAAAGTAGCTGATGAACTTAAGTTGTATAGATGTCATACTATTATGAATTGCACCAATGCTTGTCCTAAGGGATTAAATCCAGCAAAAGCCATAGCTGAATTGAAAAAAATGCTTGCAACAAGCTAATTACGCCTTTAAATAGCACCATTCATGAATTTATTAGAACATTTTGTAGGTGGAAAACTAATTTCAGGCTCATCTGATAGAAAAAGTAAAATTTTTAACCCTGCAACAGGCGAACAAGAGTCAGAGGTAAGATTAGCCAGTAAAACTGATCTTGATCAAGCTGTAGAAGTGGCTCAAAAAGCTTTTGAAACTTGGTCACAGAAACCTCCCCTTCAAAGAGCAAGAGTGATGTTCAAATTTAAAGAGTTAATAGAAAAAAATACTGATGAACTTACAAAATTAATAGTTTCAGAACATGGTAAAGTTTATGAAGATGCCAAAGGTTCTTTAACAAGAGGACTAGAAGTAGTTGAGTTTGCATGTGGAATTCCACATTTACTTAAAGGAGAATTTTCAGAGAATGTAGGAACAAATGTTGATAGCTGGTCTATGCGTCAGCCTCTTGGAGTTGTTGCTGGTATTACACCTTTTAATTTTCCAGCAATGGTACCTATGTGGATGTTCCCTTTAGCTATTGCATGTGGAAATACATTTATTTTAAAACCATCAGAAAAAGACCCATCTTGTCCACTAAGATTAGCAGAATTGCTAACAGAAGCAGGACTACCAGATGGTGTTTTTAATGTTGTTAATGGAGATAAAGAGTCTGTTGATGCAATTTTAACAAACAAAGATGTCAAAGCTGTAAGCTTTGTAGGTTCAACACCAATCGCAAAATATATTTATGAAAATTCTGCAAAAAATGAAAAAAGAGTTCAAGCTTTAGGTGGTGCAAAAAATCATTTAGTTGTAATGCCTGACTGTGACCTTGATGGTGCAGTAAATGGATTAATGGGTGCTGCATATGGGTCGGCAGGAGAAAGATGTATGGCACAATCAGTAGCAGTAGCTGTAGGAGATATAGGTGATGAGTTAGTTGCTCGTTTATCAAAAAAAGCTGAAGCATTAAAAGTAGGGCCTGGTATGGATAAAACATCTGAGATGGGTCCACTAGTTACAAAAGAACATTTAGAAAAAGTAAAAAGTTATGTTGATCTTGGAGTTGAAGAAGGTGCCAAATTAGTTGTTGATGGAAGAAATATAAAACTTCAAGGATATGAAAATGGTTTCTTTATAGGTGGTTGTTTATTTGATCATGTTAAAAAGGATATGAGAATTTATAAAGAAGAAATATTTGGACCTGTTTTATCAGTCATAAGAGTTAAAACTTTTGAAGAAGCAACAAAACTAATTAATGATCATGAGTATGGTAATGGAGTAAGCATTTACACAAGAGATGGTGATGCTGGAAGAACGTTTGCTAGTAAAATTCAAGTTGGTATGGTTGGAATTAATGTTCCAATACCAGTACCAATGGCATTCCATAGTTTTGGTGGATGGAAAAGATCATTATTTGGAGATAGTGCAATGCACGGAGCTGAAGGAATTAAATTTTATACAAAGCTTAAAACAGTAACATCAAGATGGCCTTCTGGAATACGATCTAATGCAGAATTTGTCATGCCAACAATGAAATAAGGAAAAAATGAAAAAAATATCTTTAATAGGAGCAGGTCAAATTGGGGGCACTCTTGCTCACTTAATAGGAACCAAAGAAGTAGCTGATGAGGTGGTACTTTTTGATGTTGCAAGTGGCATAGCTAAAGGAAAAGCTCTAGATATAGCCCAATCTTCCTCTGTTGATGGTTTTAATGTGAAATTTTCAGGTACAGACAATTATGAAGATATAAAAGATTCAGATGTAATAATAATCACTGCAGGAGTTCCAAGAAAACCAGGAATGAGCAGAGATGATTTATTAGGTATTAATCTAAAAATTATTAAACAAGTAGCAGATGGCATAAAAAAAAATGCACCCAATGCATTTGTTATATGTATCACCAATCCGTTAGACGTTATGGTGATGGCCTTTCAAAAATTTTCAGGGTTACCAGCAAATAAAGTAGTTGGAATGGCAGGAATTTTGGACAGCTCAAGATTTAAATTATTTTTATCTCTAGAGTTAAATGTTCCTGTAAAAGAAATTGAAGCAATGGTTATGGGAGGTCATGGAGACACAATGGTTCCTCTACCAAGATTCACAAAAGTTTCAGGTAAACCATTACTAGACTTAGTTAAAGAAGGAAAAATATCTCCAGAAAGATTAGAAGAAATTAACCAAAGAACTAGAGATGGAGGAGCTGAGATTGTTAAATATTTAGAAAAAGGTTCTGCATTTTATGCACCAGCAGCTTCGGGAGTGCAAATGGCAGAAGCATATTTAAAAGATGAAAAAAAATTACTTCCATGTGCAGTTCATTTAAATGGTGAATATGGAGTTAGTAATGTTTATGCCGGTGTACCAGTAATAATTGGTAAAGATGGTGTTGAAAAAATTGAGCAAATAGACCTGGATGAAAAAGAAAAAAAAGAATTTATGCACTCTATAGATGCTGTGAAAGCATTATGGGAAGCTGCATCTAAAATAGACCCAGATCTATCTAAATAAATTATGAACATTCATGAACATCAAGCAAAAAAAATCTTAAAAGAATATGGGGCAGTCGTGCCAGAAGGTGTTTTTGGTTTCACAGTTGATGAGTTGCTTGAAAAAGCAAAATCATTAAAAACAGAAAAGTTTGTATTGAAAGCACAAATCCATGCTGGTGGAAGAGGTAAAGCAGGAGGTGTAAAGATTTTAGATACTATTGAAGAGCTAGGTGTTGCAGCAAAAGAATTATTGGGAAAAATACTTGTGACACATCAAACTGGCCCTGAAGGTAGAGAGGTAAAAAGATTATATGTGGAAGTATCTTCCAATATAGATAAAGAATTTTATTTATCCTGCTTAATTGACAGAGCTAGTTCAAAAATTGTATTTATTTCCAGCGATCAAGGTGGAATGGATATTGAAGAGGTTGCAGATAAAACACCTGAAAAAATTATAACAACAAAAGTAGATATTGTTAATGAAATCTCAGATGCTGATTGTGAGAAGATAATTAAAATTTATAGCTTAACCGATGATGCTAAAAAACAAGCAATAGCACTAATTAAATCAGTATATAGTATGTTTTTAGGTACAGATGCTAATATGGTTGAGGTTAACCCACTAATATTAACTAAAGAAAAGAATATAATCTGCTTAGACGCGAAGGTTAATTTTGATTCTAACGCATTATTTAGACATCCTGAAATTATAGAGTTAAGAGATTTAAATGAAGAAGATCCAGCAGAAATAGAAGCGAGCAAACATGATCTTGCTTATATAAAATTAGATGGAAGCATTGGTTGTATGGTTAATGGAGCAGGTTTAGCAATGGCAACAATGGATATAATTAAATTATATGGCGAAGAGCCAGCAAATTTTCTAGATGTTGGTGGTGGAGCTTCAAAAGAAAAAGTTTCTGCTGCGTTAAAAATAATTCTTTCAGATAAAAACGTTAAAGGCATATTAATAAACATTTTTGGTGGAATAATGAGATGTGATGTTCTTGCTCAAGGTGTTGTTGATGCTGCTAAAGAGATAAATATAAGCGTTCCATTAGTAGTTAGACTTGCAGGAACAAATTTTAAAGAAGGAAAAGAAATTTTAGATAACTCAGGATTAAAATTAATTTCAGCAGAAAATTTAGATGATGCTGCAAAAAAAATAGTAGAGGCTATAAAATAGAATGTCAGTTTTAATTAATAAAAATACAAAAGTTATATGCCAAGGTTTTACAGGTACACATGGTACTTTTCATTCAGAACAAGCATTAGAATATGGAACAAATCTTGTAGGTGGAGTTACTCCCAAAAAAG
>OJBV01000086.1_pt1 | contig 16927 bp, 18 predicted proteins | sample 1590821 | NCBI WGS metagenome assembly OJBV01 (sample SAMN05416694, study PRJEB24817) | seawater metagenome | isolation source: Sea water | place: Canada:Atlantic | collected 2013-07
CTACACCTCTCTATTCGTCGGCAGCGTCAGATGTGTATAAGAGACAGTTATTAAGTTCTTCAATTTTATCTAATACTGTTTTTTCTTCCACAGCTTCTGGATATCTAATTACTTCAGATTTTAACCCCACTTCATTCGCAGCTTTTTCTTTCATACGAACATAAATTTGACTAGGAGCCATATCTCCAATTAATATTACTGTAAGTCCTGGAATTTTATTGTGTTTAGTTTTTAGCTCTACAACTTCTAGCCTTAGCTCTTCTCTAAGCTCAGCTGCTATTTTTTTTCCATCTATTAAGATCATAAATTTCCCTAAAAAATCATTGGTGCAATGTAGAGTTTCATACACATTTCTATAAACCAAATCAACAACAGTAGTACTACTGGTGCAATATCTAATGATCCTAAGTTAGGGAGAAATCGTCTTATTCTATTAAGCATTGGCTCAGTTAATCGGTAAGTCATTTCTAATATTGAATAAACAAACCTGTTTTGAGTATTTATAATATTAAAAGAAACAAGCCAGCTAATTACTACATTTGCAATTACCACATAAGAATAAAGCTTTAATATTTGGAGTGCTAAGTAAAAAATAGCTATCATTTTTTCTCAATATAAATTGACTGACTTGGGAAAGCAAAAGCTGCTTTGTTTCCTTCAACAATTTGTTTTATTTCAATTGCAAGTTTTTCTTTAACCTCCAACCAAGTTGAAAAACTGTTAGAGGCAGTAAAACATCTAACCCTCATATCAATCGAACTATCTGAAAATTTTTCAACTCTAACTGCAACTCCTACAGCTTTGTCAAAATCATCATTTTTATTAATGTGACCTTCAATTTCATTTCTAATTTTTTTTAATTGTTCAACAGTAGTGTCGTATTGAAGTGTTATTGCCCAATCTATTCTCCAGTTAGTTGTCTCACTAATATTGATAACTGCATTTTCAGCAAACTGAAAATTAGGAATTATAGCTAAAGATTTATCAAACTTTCTTAAAACTGTTGATCTAAAACCAATTTTCTCAACAATACCTTCAATGATACCTTCTACTAAAATCCAATCTCCAATTTTAAATCTTTTTTCTACTAAAACTAAAATCCCTGAAATTAAATTTTTAAATAAATCTTGTGCACCTAAAGCAACAGCAACACCAAATAAACCAAGTCCTGCAATAATTGGTCCAATTTTTATTCCCCAAAGTTCAAGAACAGCTGCTAGCCCTAAAATAAAAATTAAAATCTTTAAGGATTTTATAATCCATCCCACTAACTCACGGGTTAACATTTTATCTAGCCCACTTAAAATATAAGAAATTGGTTCAATAATTTGATGGATAACCCAGAATATTAAAATTGTAATTAATGTTCGATTAATTGTATCAACTATAGCTCTGCCATCATCTGCAAAAGACATATAATAACTTGCAATAAAGAAACCTAGAACAATTGGTAAAAATCTAGCTGGTCCTTCCATTGCATGGACGAATGTGTCATCTAATTTATTTGTAGTTCTTTTTGAAATTGCTTCTAATCTTTTAATAATAACTTTACTTATTATTCCTCTAAAAATTAAAAAAATAAAAAATATTCCAATACCAATTAGTATTTGAAAAATATCAACTCCACGAATTCCTTTAGACCAAACAGAAATAAACAGGTCACTAAAATTACTAAATATGTCCATAATTAAATTTTATATAGCAAAAATTCTTCTTCTCCAGGGTTAAAAAGAAAAATTTTTTTCCATTTAATTTCATTAAGAATTGAAGAGGTTTTTTCTCCAATGCACATCAAATTAGTATTCATCCATAAGGTTTCTAGCTGATAATTTTTAATTACTTTTAAAAAATTAATCGCACTATTTTGCGAATAAATGTAAGTGATTTCAGGCATTTTCAATTTCAGTTTTTCGATAAAGCCTTCATCATATTTTTCGATCGCGTTGGCTCTATAATTAATTAATCGTTCTATTGTGTACCCACTCGAAATAAGTTCCTTATCTAAATCGCTAGAGATTATTTCTCCACTTATATAAATTAACTTTCCTTCAGAAGATTTAAAATTTTGTAAGATTAATTCCTTAAGATTATTAACATTTCCTTCAGCTGCAAAAACATTTTGAAAACCAACACTTCTAGCTTTTTTTTCTGTAGCATTTCCAACACAAAAACATTTTAATTTTTTATCAATGTTCTTTATATCCAAAAATTTAATAGCATTACTGCTAGTAAAAATAATACCTTTAAACTCAGAATAGTTTGGAACTTCATATTTTAAACCCTCAATATTAATTAAAGGTAAATGAGATATTTCATGACCCAATGATTGAAATTTTAATATCATTTCATGACAATCTTCTAAGGGTCGTGTGAATAAAATATGCATATTATTTTTTGTAAGAATTATTAGACATCTTTTTAAGAGTTTTTCCCATCTCTATTCCTAATTCTTCTGCTTTGTCTATACTTTCAGATGATTTTAAATAAAACCTTTTACTGCCATCTAGTGAAAAAAGCTCTACTTCAAGATTAATTTTATCACCCTCAATGCTTGCAAATGCTCCTACTGCTGTTTCACAGTCTCCTTCTAAAACTTTTAAAACATTTCTTTCAGCTTTTATTGAACTGTGTGTTGATTGATGATCAACTTTTTTTAATAATTCAATTAAACCTTCATCATTATCTCTACATTGCAAAGCAATAACTCCTTGTCCAGCACAAGGTATAATTTCTGAAGTAGAAAAAGTTTGAGAGATATTTTGATTTAATCCTAAAGAATCAATTCCAGCATAAGATAAGATAATTGCATCATATAAGTTTTCGTTAAGTTTTCTTATTCTTGTATCAACATTTCCTCTAATTAATTTACAATCAAGATCGTCTCTTATTTTTTTAATCTGAAATTCTCTTCTAAATGAGGATGTTCCAATAATTGAATTTGAAGCTAAATCTTTTAGATGTTTATTATCTTTGCTAATTAAAATTTCTCTTGGATCATTTCTTTCTAAAAAACAATCTGTTAACAATCCTTTAGTTTCTTCAGAAGGCATATCTTTTAACGCATGCACAGCTATGTCTATTTTTTTTTCTAATAATTCAACCTCTATAGTTTTTGAGAAAAGTCCCTTACCCCCTACTTCAGACAATCTTTTGTCTTGAACTTGATCACCCTTGGTTATGATTTCTTTAATGATTACTTCTTCAATTCCAAAATCTTTTGAATGTTTGAGAATTTTTTCTCTAGCTTTTTCTGCATAGATTAGTGCTAATTTGCTTCCTCTAGAGCCTATAATAATTTTTCTATTTTTCATTTAATTGCTTTATACTTCATACTTATATTGAGAATGTAATATTAATAAAAACTAATTTAATGAATAAAAAACCCATAATTTTAGGAATTGAATCAAGCTGTGATGAAACAGCTGCCTCTATCATAACTGAAAATGAGCAAGGTATGCCAACAATTTTATCAAGTATTGTTTCAAGTCAGGTAGATGTTCATAAAGAGTTTGGTGGTGTTGTGCCAGAACTTGCCGCAAGATCTCATATGGAAAAAATTGATTTAATCACTAAAAAAGCTCTTGATGAAAGTGCAGTAAAAATGGAAGACCTGGATGCAATAGCTGCAACTGCAGGACCTGGTCTTATGGTTTGTCTTTCAGTTGGTTTAAGTTTTGGAAAAGCAATGGCCTCTTCTCTCAATAAACCTTTTATAGCTGTTAATCATTTAGAAGGACATGCATTAAGCCCAAAACTAAATTCTGAATTAAACTATCCTTACTTATTGCTTTTAATTTCTGGAGGCCACACTCAGTTTTTAAGTGTGCAAGGTTTGGGAAATTATAAAAGATTAGGAACAACTATTGATGATGCTGTAGGTGAAGCATTTGATAAAACGGCAAAGTTATTAGGAATAGAGTTTCCTGGTGGGCCCCAAATTGAAGTATATGCAAAAAAAGGTGATCCCAATAAATATGAATTACCCAAGCCAATTTTTCATAAAGGAGGCTGTAATTTATCATTTGCAGGTTTAAAGACTGCTGTTTTAAAAATATCAAAACAAATAAAAACTGAACAAGAAAAATATGATCTTGCAGCATCTTTTCAAAAAACAATTGAAGAAATACTATATAAGAAAAGTAAAATTGCTTTTGAAGAATTTAAAAAAATGAACATAACAAATAAAAATAAATTTGTAGTTGCAGGTGGCGTTGCTGCAAACAAAAGAATTAGAGAAGTTCTAACTAATCTTTGTAAAGAAGAAGATTTTGAAGCAATATTTCCACCTATTAATTTGTGTGGAGATAATGCTGCAATGATTGCAATGGTTGGCTTAGAAAAATTTAAGTTAAAACAGTTTAGTGAATTAGATAGTCCCGCAAAACCTAGGTGGCCCTTAGATGCAGATGCTGCTTTTTTAAAAGGTGCAGGAGTAAGATTGTAATGCAGTACTGGCTAATGAAATCAGAGCCTGATGTTTGGTCAATTGATCAACAAAAAAAAGCTGGTGCTAAAGGTGCTCCTTGGGATGGAGTAAGAAATTATCAAGCAGCTAAAAATTTAAAAGGAATGAAAAAAGGAGACCTTTGTTTTTTTTATCACTCAAATATAGGCAAAGAAATTGTTGGTATAGTTGAGGTTATTAAAGAAGCGTTCTTAGACAAAACTGACAAAGATGGGCGATTTGTAGCTGTTCAAGTAAAGTTTAAAGAAAAATTAAAGAAAAGTGTAACTCTTGAAGAGGTTAAAAAAACCAAGTCTCTTAGCCATTTATCACTTATTAGACAAAGCAGATTATCTGTTATGCCCATAGACTCTAAAAGCTGGAAAATTTTAAATAAGATGAGTAGTATTTAAAAAATATTCATGCCAAAAAAAAAATTAATATCGAAAGTTAAAAAAAAAATAAAGCCTATTAGGAAAAAAGTTTTAAAAAAAATTGAAGAAAAAGAATTAATCATAAAGACTAAACCTGAGTGGGTAAAAAGTGCTCTAGTAAATAAAGCAAAATACCAAAAAAAATACTCTGACTCGATTAAAAAAAATGATGACTTTTGGAAGAAAGAGGGAAAAAGAATTACTTGGATTAAACCATACAAAAAAATTAAAGACGTAAAATACAGCAAAAAAGAAGTTAAAATTAAATGGTATGAAGATGGAACATTAAATGCTTCTGCCAATTGTATAGACCGTCACCTTAAAGATAAAAAAGATAAAACAGCTATTATTTGGGTGGGTGATGATCCAAAAGATACTAAAAAAATTTCGTACAAACAATTACATAATGAAGTTTCTAAAGCTGCAAATGGTTTAAGAAAACTAGGAATTAAAAAAGGTGATCGAGTTACGATTTATTTAACTATGATTCCAGAGCTTGCAGTAACAATGCTAGCTTGTGCTAGAATTGGTGCAGTTCACTCTATTATTTTTGGTGGATTTTCAGCAGACTCTATTTCTGGTAGGGTTAATGACTGCGAGTCACAATACATTATTACTGCAGATGAAGGTGTTAGAGGTGGAAAAACTATACCACTAAAAGCAATCACTGATGAAGCGTTAAGAAAATGTCCAGATGTTAAGAAATGTATTGTTGTAAAACGAACCGGAAATAAAGTTGGTTGGGTTAAAGGAAGGGATGTTTGGTATGACGATTTAATTAAAGATGTATCAAATAAATGTGAACCTGAGGAAATGAATGCAGAAGACCCTTTATTTATTCTCTACACATCTGGCTCTACTGGAAAACCAAAAGGAGTTTTGCATACAACAGGTGGATATATGGTTTATGCATCCATGACACATCAATATATTTTTAACTATAAACCAAAAGATATTTATTGGTGTACAGCTGATATTGGTTGGGTTACTGGCCACAGTTATATAATTTATGGTCCTCTTGCTAATGGTGCAACAACAATAATGTTTGAAGGAATTCCAACCTACCCTGACAGTTCAAGATGGTGGCAAATTATTGATAAATACAAAGTTAATATTTTTTATACAGCACCCACTGCTATTAGAGCTTTAATGAGAGAGGGTGATAAGCCTGTTAAGAAAACTTCAAGAAAATCTTTAAAATTATTAGGAACTGTTGGAGAGCCTATTAATCCTGAGGCTTGGATGTGGTATTACAAAACAGTTGGAAATTCTAAATGTCCCATTGTTGATACTTGGTGGCAAACAGAGACAGGTGGAATTTTAATTAGCCCTCAAACAGGAGCTATGAATTTAAAACCTGGTTCTGCAAGTAAACCTTTTTATGGAATTAAGCCTTCTATAGTTGATAAAAATGGAAAAGAAATTAAAGGAGCTGGTGAAGGAAGATTGTGTATTTCTCAATCTTGGCCTGGACAAATGAGAACTGTTTACGGTGATCATCAAAGATTTATTGATACTTATTTTTCTCAGTTTGATGGAAAATACTTTACAGGTGATGGGGCGAAAAGAGATAAGGATGGTTACTACTGGATAACTGGTCGTGTAGATGATGTAATTATTGTCTCTGGTCATAACCTTGGAACTGCTGAAATAGAAAGTGCTTTTGTTGCTCATCCAAAAGTTGCTGAAGCTGCTGTAGTTGGATACCCACATGATATTAAAGGTAACGGTCTATATTGCTATGTAACTCTAAATGTTGGAGAAAGATCAGATTTAGATCTTGAAAGAGATTTAAAACTTTGGGTAAGAAAACAAATTGGAGCACTTGCAACACCTGATATTATTCATTTTTCACCTGGACTACCTAAAACTAGATCTGGAAAAATTATGAGAAGAATTTTAAGAAAAATTGCTGCTAATGAACATGATCAATTGGGTGACACATCCACTTTAGCTGATCCAAGTGTTGTGCAAAGCTTAGTTGATAATAGAAAAAATATTTAAATTTTAATTAATTCTTTAAATTCTTTTTCAATATTTTCCCATTTTAAGATCATAGAATTTAACACGATCTTTCTGTCTAAAATTTTTAATTCTTCAGCCACTGGTGCCCATTTATATAAAGTTAGAGCACTTTCATTAAATGGCCAAGATTTATAATATGTATTCCAATCAATCTTTTCTAATCGTTCTTTAAATTTTTCTTTTGCTTGTGAAATAATTTCTTCTGGCATTTCATTTTTTTTTTCTTTGGTCAAAATTTCATCATAAATTTCATTGGCTTTACTCATGTCCTTATAATTACAAAAAACATTCAAATACGATAGGCTATAAAAAGTAAGATCCTGAAGTGCTATAGAATAAATATTCCATTTAGCTTTGTTAATGGATGCTAAAAATATTTCATCATCAAAGTGTAATACCCACTTAGTTCCCATTCTTGTTTTTAAATAGTTGTATAAAGTTACCTGTGACACCCAGGCTGATTTTGTTTGAATAAACAGTGTAAGGTCTTCCATATTCTTGATTTTTTTCTTTGGAAGAACTCCTTTAAACAAAGCAAATAAATAAACTCTAAAATCTTCAAGTTTTATGTCTTTTATTTTAAGTTTATATTTGAGCAATTTTATCTACCTTTTGTATGCTTTATATTACAAAAATGGCCCCAATTCGAACTAATTAAGGGCTTTCAATCTATCTCATTATGGTTAAGGTTTCTCTCTTAACTATATAGGGAGAGTAAAAATGTCAAATAAAGCAAAACATTGGGAAAAAACTAGGGGGCTACTGTTTGTTACTTTAGCAATCTGGTTTGTATTCTCAATTGGCATCTTTTTTTTCGGAACTGAAATGGAAGCATCTAGCTTCAGACCTTTTGGTTACCCATTGTCATATTATATGACATGTCAGGGTTCATTATTAGCGTTTGTAATTTTGAATTTCTGGTTTGCGGGTAGACAAGAGAAGATAGATGAAGAGTTTGGTTTCACTGAAAGAGAGGATAGCTAATGATAAAAGGTAAATTTATAGACAATCTACCAAAAGTTTATGGAATCTATACAGGTGGTTTTATAGGATTCATAATATTGATGGCGATTGCTGAACAAATGGGATTATCTGCAAAAGCAATAGGAATTGCATTTGTTGTTTTCACCATTGCTATCTATGCGATAATCGGTTGGTTATCACGTACACTTCAAATGGACGCGTACTACGTAGCAGGAAGAGAAGTACCTACTGTATTTAACGGAATGGCTACTGCAGCAGACTGGATGTCTGGTGCATCATTCGTTGCAATGGCAGGTGGTATTTACTTTAAGGGCTATGGATATATGGCACTACTAGTTGGATGGACAGGTGGTTATATACTTGTATCTACTTTACTAGCACCTTACTTAAGAAAATTTGGCTGTTACACAGTTCCAGATTTTGTTGGTACACGATATGGTGGTAATGCAGCAAGACTTTCTGCAGTACTAGTATTAACAGTAGCTTCATTCACATATGTGACTGCACAAATCAATGCAACAGGAACTATTGCTTCAGTAGCATTAGATATTCCTTTTGAAATTGCTGTGTACGTTGGATTAGCAAGTATATTGATGTGTTCAATGCTTGGTGGAATGAGAGCGGTTACATGGACGCAAGTTGCGCAATATATAGTTTTAATTATTGCTTACTTACTTCCTGTATTCTGGATCAGTAGTAAAATGGGTGCTGGATTCTTCCCACATTTAATGTTGGGAGATGAAGTAGCTAGAATTGCTGAACTAGAAGGTCAGTTTGGGTTTGTGAAAAACTCAGCTGCAGACTTAGCTACAGTACCAAAAGGTTTGGCTGGAATAACTAAAGCACACTCATCGGTTAACGGAACAAACTGGGGATTCATTTCTCTAGCAATTTGTATGATGGCAGGAACAGCTTCTTTGCCTCACGTTATGATGAGATACTTTACTACTCCAAGTGTAAAATCAGCTAGAAGATCTGTAGCATGGTCGCTACTTTTCATCTTCATTTTATACTCAACTGCGCCAATGTTAGCTACATTATCAAAACTATCACTGATTGATCCAACACTTTCAACAGGGATTATTGGTAAATCAATAGCTGAGGTTCAAGCGATAGATTGGTATCAAAACTGGAACCAAGCTAACCTGATGTTTGTCAGCGACTTTAACGGAAATGGAACTCTTGAATTAAATGAGTTTTTCATGGGTGGTAAAGCTGTTGTATTAGCTACTCCAGAAATTGCTGGATTACCTTATGTAATCTCAGGTCTAGTTGCTGCTGGAGGTATGGCTGCTGCCATGTCTACTGCTGATGGTTTGATCTTAGCAATCGCAAATGCTTTGTCTCATGACTTGTACTACAAGATCATTGATCCAAAAGCAGAAGCTGCGAAGAGATTAATTGTTGCAAGGGTATTACTTGTAATCATTGGTTTTGCTGGAGCAACTATTGCCGCGATGGGTATCCAAGGTATCTTAGGTTCAGTAATCTGGGCTTTTGACTTTGCGATGTCAGGATTGTTCTTCCCACTTGTACTAGGTGTATGGTGGAAAAGAGCGAATGGTCCTGGTGCTGTTGCAGGAATGCTTCTAGGATTAGCAGCTGGTACTTGGTATCTAATTTGGGTACGTACTGGTGGAGCTGGATTCTGGGGTATTACTCAACTTACATTCGGTATCTTTGGATCGTTAGTTAGTTTAGTTTCTATGGTAGTTGTTAGTTTACTAACAAAAGCGCCAGACAGAGCTACTCAAGATATGATTGACGAGCTTCGTATTCCAAGTGGTAAAACAATTCTTGGAAAACAACACTAATTAAATTTATTATTAAGGGGCGATTTATTTCGCCCCTTAGTAAATTTTTAAACAAAATTCCTTTTTATATTTATGCCAGAAATTCATCCTTTTATTCTTATAATTGATTATATTTTAGGTGTTGTAATGTGGACTTTGATTGGAAGAGTTGCGATGAATATCTTTCAACGAGAAAACTCAGAATTTTTTTTTATGAAAGCTTTTGTAAAATTAACAAATCCATTAATTCGTTTATTTAAACCTATTACTCCTTCATTTATTATAGATCCTCTTGTTCCACTCTACGTAGCCTGGTTCTTTTATATGATTAGATTTTACCTTATGCCCTATCTACTAGGGTATTCTGTCATGGGAATGTTATCTTTTCCTTTAGAAAGTGAAATTGCTTCAGAAATTTATCGTATTTTTGGCAAATAATTAATTCAAATTAAAAATAAAATTGATACTACTAATATTAGTAATCAATGAAAAAAATACAAATATCACCTTCAATTTTATCTGCTGATTTTAGTCAGTTAGGAAACGAAATAAAAAGACTTGAAGAAGGTGGTGCAGATATGATCCATGTGGATGTGATGGACGGACATTTTGTTCCAAATTTGACAATGGGACCTCCAATTATTAAAGCATTAAGACAATACACAAAGCTACCATTTGATGTTCATTTAATGATTTCTCCTGTGCATAAATATATTAAAGATTATGCAGATGCAGGTGCAGATATTATCACCATACACCCAGAAGCTACTGAAGATTTAAAAAGTTCGATAAAACATATAAAGAGTTTAAATAAAAAAGTAGGGGTTTCTTTAAACCCAGAAACTAAAATTAATTTAATAACTGACTTATTAAATGAGATCGATTTAGTTCTAATTATGAGTGTAAACCCTGGATTTGGAGGACAAAAGTTTATGCCAGAAGTTTTAGAAAAAATAAAAGAATTAAAAAAAATAAGAGATCAAAAGAATCTAGATTTTGATATCGAGATTGATGGTGGGATTAATTTTGATAATAATAAACTAGCAATAGAAGCTGGTGCAAACATTTTAGTATCTGGAACAACTATATTTAAAAACAATAATGGAGATATAAAAAAAAATATAGACCTTTTAAAATCAAGTTAGAATAATGATTTTAAACAATTCACTTAAGCTTATCAAAAAAAAAATTCGTCATTTTTATTTAAATTCTAATCTCTATAATAAAAAAATTACACCCTCTTCTATTGGGTTAATAGAATATCAACCAAGCCCTAGCTTGCTAGATGGTCTTATAAAATATGACAAAAAAAAAATTAATATAGAAAATTATTCGTTAAATGAAATTTGGGATAATCCAAATTTAAAAGAAAAAGACCAACAGAATTTAAACAGTTTTTTTTGGTTATTTAGCCTAGATCTTAGATCTTCAAAAAAAGACACTCAAAATGTCATTTATCAATGGATTAATACAAATGACAGATACAACTCTAAAAGTTGGAAAATTGATATAATTGGAAAAAGAATAATAGCTTGGATTTCAAATTCTAGGCTTACCTATGAGGATGGAAGTATTGATTATAAAGACAAATTTAATGGTATTATAAAGAAGCAGATCAATCATCTTATTAATGAAATTGAAACCTCTGAATTAATCAATGATAAGATTATAGGATGTGCTGCTATCATTTTAACTGGCCTATCCTACCCTCAAAATAATAATTATTTAAATACTGGGTTAAATTTACTAAAGAAATTAGTAAAATATTCATTGGATAATGATGGCTTTCCAAAATCAAGAAATATTAGGCAGTTAAGTTTTTATTTAAAATATTTTATATTAATTAGAGAGTGGTTCAAAGAATCTCAAAATGAAATACCTGATTTTATAAATGAAAATATATATTATTTGGGTCAGGCTTACGCTTTTATTTGGCAAAACAATAAAGTAGATTTTCTCTTTAATGGTAACCATAAAACAAATAATCATAATTTTGACCTTTATTTAAAAAGACTTGGCTATAACTTTAAAAATCAAAATAATGAGCTAGGCGGCTATGTAATCCTTAACAATAAAAAAAATTCTCTGATAATGGATATTGGATCAAGCCCAAATACAAAACTATCTTCAAATTATCAAGCTGGAGCTTTGTCTTTTGAGATCATATCAAATGGTAAAAAATTAATTAGTAATTGTGGTTATTTTCAAAAGGTTAATCACCAATTAAATGAAGTATCTAAATCGAGTGCAGTCCACAGCACACTAGTTGTAGATGATAAATCTTCTTGTAGTTTTAATAAACTCAGAGACAAAAAATCTAGAATTAACCAAGGGTTAAGAATACTAAAAAAAAAGATTGTATTTGAAAAAAATTATTGGAAAATTAATGCTTCTCATGATGGTTATTTAAAACTACATGGAATTGTTCATGATCGAGAAATAGAATTCTACCCAGAACAATTAAAATTTATTGGACATGACAAAATTATTTCTAATAAGGGTATTAAGAATTTAAAATTTGAAATTAGATTTCACTTAGAACCAAACGTTAAAGTAATGAAAACAAAAGATGGAAAGTCAATATTTATAGATCTTGATGGAGAGGGCTGGAAGTTTAGCTCAGACAACTCAATAATGAATATTGATAAAGGGTTATATTTTGGTGAAAAAAATTCTTTCACAGATAATCAAAATATATTTATTTCAGGAATGACTAATGAAGAAAATCAAACTATAAGATGGGAAATCACAAAATTATAATGAAAAAAATAAAAAAAGCTCTTATTTCAGTATCTGATAAAAAAAATCTAGGTAGTCTTTTAAAGGTTTTAACTAAATACAAGATCGAGTTAATTAGCTCTGGGGGCACCTATAAAGAAATAAAGAAACTTAAATTTAAATGCCAAGAAGTATCTGAATATACAGGTTCACCAGAAATTCTTGGTGGAAGAGTTAAAACCCTGCACCCAAAAATTCACGCAGGTATATTAAGTAAAAGAAATGATAAATCTCATGCTAAGGAATTAAAGGCTAATCAATATGATGAAATTGACCTAGTTATTGTTAACTTTTACCCGTTTGAAAAAACTTTAGAGCAAACAACCAATCATTCAAAAATAATAGAGAATATTGATGTTGGAGGTCCCACTATGGTTAGGGCAGCAGCAAAAAACTATAACGACGTTACAGTTATTACATCTTCAAATCAATATGAGACTCTAATTAATGAATTAGAAAATAACAAAGGATCAACATCTATTGAGTTTAGAGAAAAAATGTCTTCAGAAGCCTTCTCTGAGACGGCCTATTATGATGCTGTAATTTCTAACTATTTTAATAAAATTAAAAAAACCAATTTCCCAAAAAAGAAAATTATTTATGGAAACTTAATTGAAAAATTAAGATATGGAGAAAATCCACATCAAGAAGCTGCAATTTATTCTAAAACTCAAAATCTTAATATTAAACAAATTCATGGTAAGCAGTTAAGTTATAATAATTATAATGATATTTTTTCTGCATTAACAATATCAAAGTCTTTACCTAAAAACTCTGGAACAGTTATAGTAAAACACGCTAATCCTTGTGGTGTTTCAATCAATAAAGATAGTTTAAAAAGTTATAAATTGGCTCTTGCTTCTGATCCAGTTAGTGCTTTTGGTGGAATAGTTTCATGTAATTTCAAAATAAATAAAGCTCTAGCATTAGAACTTAATAAAATTTTCTTAGAGGTTGTTATTGCCAATGGCTTTGAAACTGATGCTTTAAAAATTTTGAAAAAGAAAAAAAATATAAGAATTATTGATGCATCAGAATTTACGATGAAAGATTTAATTAAATTTGGCTCTGTGAATGAATCTATTTTAACACAATCTGAAGATTTAAAAGTATTTGAACTTAAAGATTTTAAAATCGTTTCAAAACAAAAACCAAATAAATCCCAATTGAAAAATTTAATTTTTGCATTTAATGTTTGTAGATACGTAAAATCCAATGCAATTGTACTTGCCAGTCAGGAAGCAACCATTGGTATTGGTTCGGGGCAACCCAGTAGACTTGATAGTTGTCAAATTGCTATAGATAAAATGAATAAATTTCAAAACTTAAAAGAAGATGTTGTGGCAGCCTCTGATGCATTTTTTCCATTTGTTGATGGTATTGAAAAATTAGTACAATCAGGAGTTTCAGCAGTAATACAGCCTTCTGGATCAATTAGAGATAAAGAGATAATAAAATTTGCAAACCAAACTGGTACTATTTTAGTTTTTTCTAAAACAAGACATTTTAGACATTAAAAATTTGATCAATTTTAGCTGCTAAAATAAAATCATTTTCTGACAGTCCTTCAATAGCGTGAGTAGTAATTATAATTTTAGCATATCCCCAACCAAATGAGATATCTGGATGATGATTTTCATTTTCTGATATTTCACCAACTTTATTTATAAAATTTTGACTATTAATAAAATTCTTAAAAATAAAATTTTTCTCTAAAAAATATATTTCTTTTGTATTTTTTTTAACATTCCAACCATCAACTTTTTTTTGATATTTGTGAATTTCACTGATATCGAAAGGTAAAATTCCACCCTCACATGGTACACATTTTTTATTAAGTAAATCACTCATTGATTAGTATGTTTTAAAATTTTGGAGCGGGTCAAGGGAATCGAACCCTCTACCTAATCGTTGGCAACGATTCGCTCTACCAATGAGCTAGACCCGCTTATAAAAGACACTATAAATAGATGGTTTTTTTAGTTCAATCAATAATAAAGTGTTTCATTAGTATATAGATTTTCAAAAATTTGCTAAAAGAAAGAATGAAAAAACAAGATTTACCAAAAACTATCCCTGTCTTTCCATTAAGTAACTTTATTATATTTCCATATACAACAGTTCCATTAAATATATTTGAACCAAGATATATTGAAATGATTAATGATAGTATGAAAACAAACAAGATGATTGGTTTGATACAGCCAAAAAGCAATGATGATAGTTCAATTCCTGGACTTCATAAGATTGGTTGCTTGGGTAAAATAATCAATTTTAAAGATACATCTGATGGTAGATATATGATTGAATTAAATGGGATAACACGATTTACAATAACAAAAGAAATTAAAAATACAAAACCTTATCGTACTTGTGAAACTAGTTATGATAGTTTTGAACTAGACTTAACTCCCTGTCTCTTATACACATCTGACGCTGCCGACGAATAGAGCTTCAAGGATTTAAAATTATTATTTGAAAAAAAAGGATATATTATAAATTGGAAATCTTTAGAAAAACAAGATTTGAATGAAACAATAAATGCCCTAGCAATGGCCTCCCCTTTTTCACTAGAAGAAAAACAAATTTTATTAGAAAGTAAAAATTTAGAAGCACGAAAAGATAAAATTTCAGAAATATTAAGTACTTATAGTTTTGATGATTTTCACAATACAACTATTCAGTAGGCTTAAAAATTTATCCCAGTGTCAGCTAGTTTAATAAAATAATTATTTAAATTCTTGTTTTTTCCAATACTTTTAAGAATTTTGCTAAAGCTTTTATTTTGAACTTTTTTATCTAAGTTAAAGGACTCATAAATCAAGTCTATGGCTTTAGAAAAAACAAAATTTTTATCTTTCGTTTTTTTTTCGAACTCCTCTAATATACTTGTATCTAATTGCATACCCAATTCAATTTTGTCTTCAATAATTTTAGTTAGAATTTTAAGATCCCGTATTGTCATGTTAAATCCTTGTCCTGCTAATGGGTGCACTCTGTGAAGCATATCTCCAAAAGCTAAAATATTTTTATGATAATAGTTTCTTAAATTTGAAGAACTCAATTCAAAACTATTTAATTTATCAATTTTATTAATTTTATATTTAGGGTTATTTTTATTAATTAAGTCTATTACATCACTATTATCAAATTTTTGATTCTTAATATCTATTGAATATACTACAGATGTTTCGGTGTTAGAGATTGGTAAAAATGCAATTGGACCTTGCTTTGTAAAAATTTGAGTTGCTGTATTATTCTCTATTTTTTTATGTTTTAAAATAGTGGTATAAGCAAGATTATAATAATTTTTACTAATTTTTTTTGTGAAATACTTTTTTGCTAAAAAATTATTTGCATCACAATTAATTATTAAATCATATTCTTTTTTATTTAAAGACTCTTCATTAATATCTTTTTTTAATATTATTTTTTTAAAAAATTTACTTTTAATAAGGTTGCTCTTTAAAGATTTTAGAAGTTCATCATTTTTTATTATATAAAATAGATCATTTTTATCATTCTCAAATTTTAATAAGTTTTCTGTATCAATTTTATCTGTATAAATTTCTATTCTATTTATTTTCCAGTAATTATTTTTTGAAATTTGAAAAATTTTTTCTTTAAAAAATTCAAAATTACTTTTAGATATCCCTATTGTTCTATTGGAAGAAAAATTACCATTTCCGTTTTTGTGATAATAATGAACATTTATTTTTTTATTTATAAGGCTTTTAGCTAAAGATAGAGCAGTTAGACCTTCACCAATAATACAAACATTCATAATAATTTTAATTTTAACAATAAAAATTAGATGATACAAAGTGATTAATTAGACTCATTTATTTATGGAATTTAAAAAATTAGCCAACAATACAATCAATTTTGGCATAAATAGAATTATCGAAACTGCTGGTATTGCTCTTGTTGTAATTGGGCTTTTTTTGCTTGTTTCTCTTGCAACCTTTTCTCCTGACGACCCTAATTTTATTTTTCCAGATAATACTGAGATTAAAAACTTACTTGGCTTTAACGGAAGTTACACAGCTGATCTTTTTTTTCAAACTTTTGGGCTCATTGCTTTATTAATTCCATTTACACTTATATTTTCTGGCATAAATATAGTTCAAAATAAAAAGATTTTTTTAATATTTGAAAGTATTTTTTATTCTGTTCTTTATTCTTTTTTTGGCTCTCTATTTTTTTCTTTTTTTTACCCTGCTGCTTTCAATCTTTATATTAATGGAAATGGTGGTTTTATTGGAAAATATTTAGAAACAACTTTTTTAACTTCTTTAATTAATATTAATTCTCAAATTTCTTATTACTTGATAATTTTAATTATTTTAATTTTATTTTTAATTAGTATCCATTTTAAAATTAGTTCTTTTTATAAAATCATAAAAAAAATTTTTTTTAATTATATTTCTCAGCTCTATAACTGCTGTCTCTTATACACATCTGACGCT
>OJBV01000097.1_pt1 | contig 16192 bp, 14 predicted proteins | sample 1590821 | NCBI WGS metagenome assembly OJBV01 (sample SAMN05416694, study PRJEB24817) | seawater metagenome | isolation source: Sea water | place: Canada:Atlantic | collected 2013-07
TCTCGTGGGCTCGGAGATGTGTATAAGAGACAGATCCTAAGCATTAAAGGTAGAAAGCTTACTATCAAGAATTACTTTGATGGAATAGCACGTTTTGATTTTAAAGAGTTATGTTCTAAAAATATTGGAGCAGAAGATTATATAAAAATAGCCAGGGTATGTAATTTTATTGTTATAGAAAATATTCCAATTTTTAAAAGTGATAATTCTAATCAACAACAAAGATTTATTACACTAATTGATATTCTTTATGAAAAAAATATACCTTTAATGATATCATCTCAATTACAATTAGATTTATTAAGTTCCTCGGAGGATTTAAAAAAAATATTTAAAAGAACTATTAGTCGACTGTATGAATTAACATCTATTAAGTATACGTAGGTATGAGACAAGAGTTTTTTAACTTAGAATTGAGTACAGATGGCCAGAGACTCTATGAATTTACAAACCAAACTAACAAATGGATCAACGACAATGAATTTAATAATGGAATTATCAATATAAGCATTCAACACACTAGTGCTTCATTAATAATTCAAGAGAATGCTGACCCAGATGTTCAAACTGACTTAATAAATTTTTTTAATAAGCTCGTGCCAATGGATAATTCCCTTTATATCCATACAGCTGAAGGAAAAGATGACATGCCTGCACACATTAAGTCCTCGTTAACTAATAATCAAATCTCTTTGAGCGTTAAAAACTATGAGTTATTACTTGGAACTTGGCAGGGGTTATATCTTTTTGAGCATAGAATAGAGAAACAAAAAAGATTGATTGTTCTTCATTATTTAGGTGATTAGCTTTTCTTAATTGTTTTAAAAGCGTCTAATGCAGCATTTCTTGCTTCAGCGTGGTCTACAATTGGTTTTGGATAATCTGCACCTACAATAACTTTAATCTGCTCTTGGTATTTGTTTTCTAGTTCCCATGGTTTATATAAAAATTTATTAGGCATGTTTTTAAGTTCTGGAACCCATTTCTTTGTATAAATTCCATCTTTGTCAAATTTTTCACCCTGAAGAATAGGGTTAAATATTCTAAAATAAGGAGCTGCATCAGCACCACAGCCTGCAACCCATTGCCATTGGGCAACGTTACTAGCTTCATTATAATCAACCAAACAATTTTTAAAATGTTTTTCACCCTCGTTCCAATGAATTCTTAAATGCTTTACAAGAAAAGAAGCAACAATCATTCTTACTCTATTGTGCATCCATCCTGTTTCGTACAGTTCCCTCATCCCAGCGTCTACAATGGGATATCCTGTCATACCTTTTTTCCAAGCTTTAAGAAATTTATCATTTTTAACCCAAGGAAAATTATCAAAATCTTTTCTAAGGTTACCTTTTAGCATTTGTGGGAAGTAATTAATTAAACTATGAGAAAATTCTCTCCATCCTAACTCATTAATATATTTTCTATATCCAATTTTTTTAACCTTAATTTCTTGGCATTTCTTCCAAATTGTTTCTACATGTATTTGGCCAAATTTTAAGAAAGGAGATAACTTGGAGGTTCCATTAACACCTGGAATATCTCGTGCTTCTCCATAGCCCTCAATTCTATTATTTATTAATTCTTGTAAATATTTTTTAGCTTCTTGTTCAGACGGTATCCAGTATTTCTCAAACTTTTTATGCCAATCTTTCTTAGGTAAAATTTCTTTTATAGGAATTGATTTTTTAAATATATTTATTTTTTTTGCTTTTGATTTAACTTTTATAAATTTAGGGGGTAACTTCGAAATATAAAATTGTTCCGTTTTCTTCCAAAAAGGAGTGAATACTTTATAAGGTGTACCATCATCTTTAGTCATTTCCTGAAACTCTACAAGAATATTTCCTTTAAAATATTTATATTGAATTTCATTTTTAATGAATTGATCTCTTATTTTTTTACCTTTATTAATTACATCTGGTTCATATACTTTACTCCAATAAACAGTAACATCATCTTTCTTCTTTAAATTTGACAATACCTCTAGTTCATCACCTAATTGAACTTCCAATGTGATATTTAATTTTTTTAGATCTAGGTTAAAATTTTCTAAAGCTTTAGAGATCCACCATTTTTGAGCTTCTCTTTTTTTATCAAAATTTTTTGGGTTATAAATATAAAGAGCACTTACAAACTCATGATTTTGAGTTGCAATAGCTAAGGCTTCATTATCTTCAATTCTAAAATCTTCTCTTATCCAAACAACAGCTTTTTTTGTCATATTTACTTAGATTTTTTGCAATCCATCACTTAGTAGTTTTTGGTACATCGCATTATCAGTTAAACCCTCACAACCAAATAAAAGTACATTTGATTGTTCATTTAACTCTAACTTATCTAAGTATTCTTTATTGTTAAATGAGCCTATTAACGCAATTATACCTGGCACAGCACATTCACCAGCTATTATTTTTTCATCAGATAAATGTTTTTCTGCTAGCAGTGCAACAGTAGTTGAGATTGCTTCATCAGGTACGGTTAAGCAGTAGTTAGTAGAATTTTTTAAAATTTCCCAGGCAATACTTGAAACATCTCCACAAGACATTCCACCCATTATTGTTTCTTTTTTTATATCAACAGTTGTAGGTTTATTATTCTTAATGCTTTGAAATACACAGTCTGCATTTTCTGGCTCAACAGTAATAAACTTTGGGATATTTTTAGATAATTTTGCAAAGCCAGCAATCATTGCCGCTGCCATTCCCCCAACACCTGCTTGAAGAAATACGTGTGTTATTGAATTTGAGTTTATTTCATCTAAAATTTCTTTAACCATTATTGTGTACCCAGCCATAATCAATTTTGGTACTTCTTTGTAACCTTCCCAAGATACATCTTGTACAATTTCCCAATTATTTGCATTAGATTGTTTGATGCATTCCTTTAATGAATTGTCGTAATTCCCTTTAACTCTAATAACCTCAGCATCCAGATTACGCATAGCTTCAGCTCTAGACTCGCTAACAAATTCACTTATAAATATTTTACATTTTATTCCTAGTCTTTGTGCACCCCATGCAACAGATCGGCCATGATTTCCTGCTGTAGCTGTTGATACTGTTATATCTTTTTTTTCACTAGCAATCTTATAAACAGCAAAAGCTCCACCTAACGCTTTAAAGGATTTTAGATCAAATCTCTTGTCTTCATCTTTGTAGTAAATATTTTTGAATTTTAATTCATCATTTAATTTATTTAACTTAATCAGTGGAGTAGAAGTGTAGTTATCCCAACTGGATATAGCATCTATTGCTTCATCTATAAATTTTTCTGGTAATTGAGTAAGTATATTTTCTTTATTAAAATTATACTCTTTATTTTCTAAAAAAGATGTAATGGACCAAAGGTCTTTCTGAAGGATTGATTTCATTTTTATTAACAATCAAGAGTGCTATTTTTTTCCCAGTGAGTTACTGAGCTTTTTTTATCAAACTTTTCTTCTTGATTAAAATCTTTAATTTCAGATCTTTTTAATTTTAGATAGCTTTTAATAGTATCACCACCAAATGCTTCATTAATTTCTTTACTATTTTCTAGTTGATCTAATGCATCTTCAATTATGTCAGGTAATTTTTTTAGATTAGGGTAATTTTTATGATCAGTGTACATATTACAAGATAAAGGTTCACCAGGATCTATTTTATTATTTATTCCATGTAAACCAGCAGCTATTACTCCAGCTTGAAGTAAATAAGGATTTACTGCTCCATCCATTAACCTTAATTCAAATCTACCTTTATCAGGAATTCTTATCATATGAGTTCTATTGTTTCCTGTATAAGAAATACTACTAGGTGACCATGTAGCACCTGATTTTGTTGGTGGTGCATTTATTCTTCTATAACTATTAATTGTCGGATTAAAAAATGCTGTTAAAGGCTGAGTAAGTTTCATAATTCCACCTAGAAAATTATATGCTAATTTGCTCAAACCTAATTTGTCTCCATTATCTAGAAATTTATTAATTTTTCCATTCCATAAAGAAATGTGAGCATGACAGCCATTACCTGTTAGATTACTAAAAGGTTTTGGCATAAATGTTGCTCTTAAACCATGTTTTTCGGCTAATGATTTAACCATATACTTAAAGAATACGTGTCTATCAGCTGTGGTTAAACAATCTGTATAATCCCAATTCATTTCAAACTGTCCATTAGCGTCCTCATGATCATTTTGGTATGGGTTCCAACCCATAGCAATCATGCTATCACATATTTCTTTAATTAAATCATATCTCCTCATTAAAGCAGACTGATCGTAGCAGGGTTTTGATTGAGTATCTCTAGTATCAGCAATTTTGCTTCCATCTTCTGATATCAAAAAATATTCACACTCTACACCTGACTTCATGACTAAATCTTTTTTATTTAATTTATTTATTTGTTCTTTGAGCATCACTCTAGGTGAAGCCTTAACAGGTTTGCCATACATATATAAATCAGAAGCTAACCAGCCAATTTCTTTATTCCAAGGTAGTTGAATTAAACTTTCAGGATCTGGTAGAGCAAACATATCTCCATCTGCAGGAGACATATCTAACCAAGTTGCAAAACCAGCAAAACCTGCACCATTTTTTTGCATGTCTGCAATTGCTTGTGTTGGTACTAATTTTGATCTTAAGACACCAAAAAAATCTACAAAACTAATCAAAAAATATTTTATTTTTTTAGCTTTAGCAATTTTAGATAAATTTTTAGGCATGTTTATTATTTAATTTACAACTGTTAATTAATCTTAACAATACTATTTTTTATCTTTTAACCCTGGTATCCAGCTAGTTCCCGCTAGTGGAACTCTGGCCATAGCAGCAGATTCAACTGTAAGTGCACATAAATCTTCAGGTTCTAAGTTATGTAAATCATTTTTACCAGAAGCTCTAGCTATTGTTTGAGCTTCAAGTGTCATTACTTTTAAATAATTTGATAAACGTCGTCCACCAGCAATAGGATCAAAGCGTTTCATTAATTCAGGTTTTTGAGTTGTAATTCCTGCTGGATCATTTCCCTCATGCCAATCATCGTAAGCTCCTGCAGTAGTTCCTAATTTATTATAGTCTTTCTCCCACTTAGGATCATTATCTCCCAAAGCAATCATTGCAGCAGAACCAATTGAAACTGCATCTGCTCCAAGAGCCATTGCTTTAGCAACATCTGCACCATTTCTAATTCCACCAGATATAATTAACTGAACTTTTCTATGTTGGTCTAAATCTTGAAGTGCATCTACGGCAGGTCTAATACATGCTAAAGTAGGTTGACCTACATTTTCAATAAACACTTCTTGAGTAGCAGCCGTTCCACCTTGCATTCCATCCAAAACAACAACATCAGCCCCAGCTTTAACAGCAAGAGCAGTATCATAATATGGTCTTGCCCCTGCAACTTTAATAAATATTGGAACCTTCCATCCTGTAATTTCTCTTATTTCTAAAATCTTAATCTTTAAGTCATCAGGACCTGTCCAGTCAGGATGTCTACATGCAGACCTTTGATCTATACCCTTGGGTAAAGTTCTCATTTCTGCAACACGATCACTAATTTTTTGACCTAATAACATTCCACCACCACCAGGTTTTGCACCTTGCCCTATAACAATTTCAATAGCATCTGCTTTTCTAAGGTCATCAGGATTCATTCCATATCTAGAAGGTAAAAGTTGATAGATTAAATTTTTAGACTGTCCTCTCTCTTCTGGTGTCATTCCACCATCACCAGTAGTTGTAGATGTACCAGCCATACTTGCCCCACGCCCTAAAGCTTCTTTAGCTCTTCCTGATAATGCACCAAAGCTCATTCCTGCAATTGTAATAGGAATATCTAGTTCTAAAGGTTTTTTTGCATAACGTGTTCCTAAAGTCACCTTTGTACTACAAGTTTCTCTATATCCTTCTAAAGGATATCTAGACATTGAAGCACCAAGAAAAAGTAAATCATCAAAGTGAGGAAGTTTTCTTTTTGAACCTCCACCTCTAATATCATAAATTCCAGTTGCTGCTGCTCTTCTTATTTCTGAATTTGTATACTCATCAAAAGTCCATGATATACGAGGATGAGTTTTTTTATTATCTGACATTATTAATAGCTTGATACATTATCGATGTTAAAGTTATATAGTTTTCGTGCTGAACCATATCTCTTAAAACTATCTGGTTTAATATTTTTTATTTCACTTTTTTTTAAAAGAGCTGAAATTTTATTTAAATGCTTCTTTTCCATTTTTTTTTCTATGCAATCCGCACCCAAAGATTTAACTGATCCTTTAACAAAAATATCTGTTTCATAAAGACTATCACCCAAAGCTTCACCAGCATCACCACAAACTAACATTGTTCCAGATTGAGCCATAAATGCAGACATATGACCAACCGAACCTTTAACCACAATATCAACTCCTTTCATTGAAATACCACATCTTGAACTAGCATCTCCATCAATTACAAGTAATCCACCATGAGCAGTTGCGCCAGCAGATTGTGAAGCATTACCTTTAACATGTACTGTTCCAGACATCATATTTTCAGCAACACCCGTTCCAACATTTCCATCTATTGTTACATGTGCTTTTTGGTTCATTCCTGCACAATAATAGCCAACATGGCCTTTGATTAAAACTTTCATTTCCTGATTTAACCCAGCACATAATGCATGACTTCCTTCAGGATTTATAATCACAAAGTCTCTATCATTTTTTTTATTATCTAAATTTTGTAAAGTATTATTAATTTCTCTTAATTTCTTTTTTTTTAAATCTAATTTCATTAATTTCCCCACGAGTAAACAATACCAGGCTCAGGTTCAAAAATTTTTGCACTATTTACATCTGGTAAATGTGCCATGGCTTGAAACTCTGATGCTATTGCAACATAGTTTTTTGTTTCTGCTATTACTGCAGGTTTACATGCTATTTCATCTCTAACAACTGCAAAGCCTTTTCTAGTTCCTGTAATAAATGTATAAAAACCATCTAAATCTTTAAGACCCGATGTAAGGGTATCTTTTAAAGATTTATTATTTGATAAACTGTTAGAAACATATCCTGCTGCAACTTCAGTATCATTTTCAGAGTTAAAGACACTACCTTTTTTGGTGAGCTCTCTTCTTAAATTATTATGATTTGATAATGAACCATTATGAACCAAGCATTCATCTTCACCAGTAGAGTAGGGGTGAGATCCATCAGTAGTTATTGCACTTTCTGTAGCCATTCTTGTATGGCCTATTCCATGAGTGCCACTAAAACTATCTAATTTAAATTTTTTTACTACATCTTTAGGATTACCAACTTGTTTAAATATCTCTATTGATCGACCATACCCAACTATAGATACTTTAGGAAAATTAGAATTAATTATTTCAATTACTTTCTTTGGCTGCTCTAGAGTTTTTAGAATTACATGATCTGAGATTTGAGTAAGTTTAGCTTTTTTAATTTTTTTAGTTATTTCTTTCTTAAAGCTATTAAAGTTTAAATCATTAATACATAAAGAAAACTTGTATATTTTTTTACTTTCATCTTTGTAAATTGCAAAGCCAGCACTATCTGGTCCACGAGATTCCATATTATTAAGCATACCTGACAACATCTTTCCTAAATTTTTTTCAAATTTTTTAGTTTTTAAGTAGATGCCAACAATTCCACACATAAATTTTTTTAAGTTTATTTTATTAAAGACAGTAGAAAATCTTTATAGTAGAAAATATTTCCTACTACAATGATGATAATAGCCGCTATCACTCCATACTTTGCTTTTGGAAAAACGACACCTCTCATCTTACTTGGTCTGTGATCTTCGTTATTATTTCTATCCATGATTGTATAATTTTTGTAAAAAAAAAGGGCGCCACAATTAAGTAGCGCCCAAATTTTTAATTGATATTACCAGTCGGTAATATTGCTCTTATGATCATTAGCACCATGTCTTTTTCTTGCTAATCTTGAAAGTTTTTCACTCTCAGATCTAGCAGTTATAACATGCCAGCCAATCCAAAAAACTACACCAAGAATAACTAGTAAAGTTTCAGTGGATCCAGCTCCCGGATAAACTGCTCCGACAACCTCTTTTGCACTTAAATGATCTATCCAGTTTGTAACTGTAGCCATATTTTTCTCCTTTACCTAGTTGAAGAGGCGACCGCTTTTTCAGCTTCTCTATCGTCCTCCATTATTTCATAGTCTAGTCCTGCTATTTCAACTTCACGCGGTATTCTTAATTTACCAAAAGCGCTTAGTATTCTAGCAATAACGTAGCCTGGTAACATTCCAAGAACTCCGAACATTATAATTGCTCCAAGGAATTGTCCCAGTGGATTGATTGATGCATAAGTTGATCCGTCCCACATAGCTCCAACATTATATCCAGATGCTGGGTAACCATTTAAAACAAATCCACAAATTATAAGACCAACAACTCCTGCATAACCATGTACTGCTACTGCACCAACTGCATCATCAATTTTGAACTTACGTTCAACCCAGTAATGCATTTTGTATGCTATAACAACACCGATCGCACCAATAAGCATTGCTTGTATCGGGTGATACAAATCATTACCTGCAGATGCACAGATGATCCCAGCTAGTCCACTTGAGTAAGTCCAGAATGGATCACCTTTAGCGACCACGTATCCAGCCAATAATCCACCTGATAATGACATCAAGAAGTTATAGGTTATTCCACTCAGTGTGGTTGGGGTTACATATATGTTTGTTGCTGTCCAGTACGTTACACCTTCCATTCCATATTCAGGTCCAAGATCAAATATCGGTATATTACATGCCGCATAAAATCCCCAGAAACCAGTATAGATTAAAAATAATCCAACTGTAACTAGCCATGGGTTTCTTGGTCCTATATTTCTTGGTTCACCACTTGATGAGAACTTTCCAATTCTAGGTCCTAAAACGATTAGAACACCTAAAGCAAACCCACCCGCAATTGCGTGAATTACTCCTGATGCGTAAGCGTCATGATATCCTAAAATTTTAAGCATCCATCCATCAAAGTGCCATCCCCAAGCAGCATCAATTACCCAGAAGCACGAACCAATTGCAATTGCTAAAATACCAAATGCAAAAGTTGTAATTCTTTCAATGATTGCTCCAGAAACAATTGAAGCAGCTGTCCATGAAAATAGTAAGAATGCAGCCCAGAATACTCCACTTATACGGTCACCTAAGTTGACAGCCATAAATTCAGTATTTGCTACATACCATTTCGCACTAAAAGTACTTTCGTCAGTAATTAATGCTGAACTCTCATTCATTATTGAAGGTGCTATTCCCGGTCCTGTTGGGAATGCCCAGTAAATCCACCAACCAAAGAAAAACCAGGTTACCGTTACTAATGGTATTACCATGGTATTTTTCATTAAAGTATGTTGGTGATGTTTATATCGTGAGGCTCCAACTTCATACATACAAAACCCGACGTGAATCAGGAACATTAATACTACTGTTACCCAGTAGTAAAATTCTGTAAATATAACTGTAAGAGCGCCTAATTGATCATCCATAATCTCTCTCTCCTTGTTAATTTAGGAAAGCTTACGAGATTTTAATAGGTGTGACAAACTATACAGTGCTTAAATAGATAAGCAATGACGGTATATTTAAAAAAAATAATCAACCTTTGATTGATGGACTAAAACTTAAGGTAAGCTTTTTTCAAATCAACAAGAGGGTGCTTTTTAGACATTTGAAACTTAACTAAAAGCTCTCTTGCAATCATATCCCTGTCTTGTTGGTTGTTTGGTAATTTGATTGATTTTGGAATTGTAACCCAACCATTTGCATTTCTACAAAATACAGCAGGTCTATCCTCTTCATAACCCATATGAATATCTTCTAACCAGTTAAGATCATCCCATCCCATAGCTTCTACATATTTTTTTAAGAATGGAGTCATCTTCTTATAATCAGGTAATAGGTTAACGTCATATCTATAACCGATATGTTGCCCAATCATTTTTTCTCTAGCAGTCTCTTTAGATTTTCCACCTAGATTTTCTTTTTTTACTTTTGTTTTTGTTTTTTTCTTAACCATTTTTACCTCTTATATTTTGTGATAGTTATCAACACCAACAGTGAAGTTAGTTCCAGTTAACGGAACTTTAGCTAATGCAGATGACTCCATTGTTAGAGCAGCTAAATCTTCAGGCTCTAAAGAGTGAATATTAGTTTTACCACAAGCTCTTGCTAAAAGTTGAGCCTCTAATGTCATTGCATGAAGGTAATTATAAACTCTTAATGCAGCATCATCAGGATTTAATCTAGCTCTTAATTTAGGATCTTGTGTTGCAACACCAACTGGACAACGACCAGTATGACAGTGATAACATTCACCAGCTTTTACACCCATTTCTTTTTCAAAGTTTGCTTCTGGTATATCTTTATTACAGTTTAAAGCCATTAAAGCACCAGTCCCAATTGCTATTGCATCAGCACCTAAGGCTAAAGCCTTCGCCATATCAGCACCATCTCTAACACCACCTGCATAAATTAAAGTTACTTGTCCAGTTTTACCAACATCATCAATAGCTCTTCTAGCTTCTCTGATTGCAGCAATTCCTGGAATACCAGTATTTGCAGCAGCTATATGAGGACCAGCTCCTGTTGAACCTTCCATACCATCTAAAAATATTGAGTCTGGATTACATTTTGCAGCCATACGAACATCGTCATAAACTTTTGATGCACCTAGTTTTAACTGAATTGGAACTTTATTTTTTGTAAGTTGTCTTAATTCTTCAACTTTTAAAGCTAGATCATCTGGACCTAACCAGTCTGGGTGTCTTGCTGGAGATCTTTGATCAATACCAGATGGTAGAGATCTCATTTCTGCAACTTGATCAGTAACTTTTTGACCCATTAAATGTCCACCCATTCCAACTTTTTGTCCTTGACCAATAAATACTTCAATTGCATCAGCTAGTTGAGCGTGATGAGGATTAAAACCATATCTTGATTGAATACATTGGTAATACCATTTTTCAGAATATCTTCTCTCATCTGGAATCATTCCACCTTCACCAGAACATGTTGCGCTTCCAGCCATTGTTGCTCCTCTTGCTAAAGCAGTTTTTGCTTCATAAGAAAGTGCTCCAAAACTCATACCTGTAATATATACTGGTATATCTAGTTCAATTGGGTTTTCACAATTTGGTCCGATTATAGTTTTTGTTTCACATTTTTCTCTATAACCCTCAATTACAAATCTTGTAAGAGTTCCGGGTAAAAAAACTAAATCATCAAATGTAGGAATTTTTTTCATTAATGCCATTCCACGCATTCTGTATCTTCCAAGTTGAGCTTTAATATGAATATCGTCTATAACTTCAGGAGTAAAAATAGCGTTGTGACCTAATAGACTTTTGTTTCTTTTGCCCTCTTCGTGTGCATGAACATCAGCTTTACCACCAACACTTCCATTAGTTTTTTTTAATTTTTTACTATTTTTTTTAACTTTCTTTTTAGCCATTAGATAGCTCCTTTCTTTTCATGAGGTTCTAGATTATCATAGTTCCAAAGTTTTTTCCCTGCGACTATTTTTGTCATTTTACTGACGTCAAATTTTTCACCTATCTCTGCAACTTTTAATTTTCTTTTTAACCAATCTTGATCACTGTCTGTAAGATCTGATGGAACAGCATCACTTCCAAATGATCCTATTTTTCCACCAATGAATATTGTTCCATCATACATTGAGTCACCTAAATTTATTCCAACATCACCTAGAATAATAATTCTTCCTCTTTGCATCATAAAACCAGTAAAAGCTCCAGCATCACCACCAACAATGATAGTTCCACCCTTCATGTCAATACCAGTTCTTGCACCAACACTTCCTTTGCAAATTAAATCACCACCTCTTATAGCGGCACCAAAGCAAGATCCTGCATTTTTTTCTATAACAACTTTTCCTGCCATTAAGTTTTCAGCACAAGACCAGCCAACTCTACCATTAATTCTAACAGTAGGTCCATCACAAGAACCCATACCAAAATAACCCAAACTTCCTTCAAAAATTAAGTTTAATTTATTTAAAATACCAACACCTAAACTATGTTTTCCTTGAGGGTTTTTAATAACAATTGTTCCAAAACCTTGGCTCATTAAGTTATCAATTTCTTTATTAGCTTCTGGAGCTGTCATTTCTTTAACATCTAGATCTGTTCTTTTATTAAAATCTACATCATAAGTTCCAAAATAATAAAGATTTTCACCTTCGTCAGGATTAAAAAACTTTTGCTGAGTTCTTCCTGTTAAAACTTCTGTGTGCATACCCATTGACTGGGACTTTGTTTTTTTTTCTGTAGTCTTTAAATTTGCCATACTTTTACCTCTCCATCATATGGATCATATGTATCTATCTCTTGTGGTAGAACTGATCTGATTGCTATTTCTTCTGAACCCATTGCTACTAAATCATCTGATTCATAAAGAACCAAAGGTTTTGCAGCCATAGTATCTTTTGCCATTCCTAAAGAATCTTTAGTTGCAACAAAATATGTAAAAACTCCATCAAGACCTGTTAAAGATGCCTTCATGCCTTCTTCAAGAGATGCTCCTTCTCTCATTTTTTGAGCAATATAAACGGCGATTAACTCTGAATCACACTCAGACATAAATCTCATACCTTTATTCTCAAGCATTCTTCTGTTGTTCCAATAGTTAGTTAACTGACCATTATGAACCACGGATACATCACTGAAGGGATAACCCCAAAAAGGGTGAGCAGACTTAATATCAACACCAGATTCTGTAGCCATTCTTGCATGACCAATTGCATGAGTTCCAACCACCTTATCTAAATTATATCTATCACAAACCATTTGAGCATTTCCTAAATCTTTAATTACCTCTAATGATTTCCCCATAGAAAGTATTTCAACTCCTGGAATGCTCTCAATTTTTTGAGAAAACTCTAGTAGATCTTTTGCATCATAAGCAAGCTCATATCTTAATGAGTAGGGTAGAACTCTTTCCTCTTTTACTATTTTAGCACCTAACTCAGATAAATATTGATCAACAATTTTCTTTCTTTGATCGTATACAGAAACATCCTCCATTATCGATGAACTTCCCTCACCAACATTTTCTCCAACTTTAAAACGCATGATAAAGTTTTTACCATCCGTATCTCCATATAAAGCGTAACCTGTAGAATCTTCTCCTCTATGTTTTAAAGCCTGAAGCATTCCCTGTAGTTCACTCCCTACATTTGATGATTTACCTCTATGTATTAATCCCGCTATTCCACACATATATTTCCCCTATTTTATTAAAGATTACGGTAGACAGTCCAGATAAGTATCTAGATCCCACTGAGTTGTTGCACCTAAAAATTTTTCCCATTCATCGTTTTTATACCAATGGAATACTTTGTACATTTCGTCTGGCATAGCTGATTTTATAACCTCATCTTCTGCTAAACGATTTAAAGCTTCACCAAGACTCATTGGTAGTTTTTTAACTATTTTTCCAGCAGCTTGAGCGTCGTACATACTTCTAGACTCAGGTTTTCCAGGATCAATATTATTTGTTATTCCGTCATCAAAACATTTTAATAATCCAGATCCCATTAAATAAGGATTATGCATTGAATCTACAGAACGGTATTCAAATCTACCTGGAGCAGAAACTCTTAAACCACAAGTTCTATTTTGAAATCCCCAGTCTGCATAAACGGGCGCCCAAAATCCTGTATCCCACAATCTTCTATATGAGTTAACAGTTGAAGAACCAATTGCAGTCAGTGCACCCAAATGTTTCATTACTCCACCAATCGCTTTTAATCCAACTTTACCAGGTAATTGAATATCTTTAGTGTCAGGCATAAAATAATTAGTTCCACCCTCAACATAAGTGAAAACATCATCCATAGCGGGTATTGATTTATGGGATAATTTATTAACTTTATCTTTTCCACCTTTCCACAAAGACATATTTGTATGACAACCACTTGCAGAAACACCCATAAAAGGTTTTGTCATAAAGCAAGCTATCAAATTAAATTCTCTAGCAACCTGTGCACAAATTTGTCTATAAGTTGAAAGTCTATCTGCATTTCTTAAAACATCATCGTACATCCAGTTTAATTCTAATTGTCCTGGAGCATCTTCATGATCACCTTGAATCATATCAAAACCCATTGCTCTAGCGTATTTAAAAACTTGCATGAAAACTGGTCTTAACGACTCAAATTGATCTATGTGATAGCAATAAGGTTTAGAAAAACCTTTACCAGTAGGTGAACCATCTTCATTTTTAGTTAACCACATCATTTCTGGTTCTGTTCCAACTCTTAATTGGTAGCCATGTTTCTTCTTAAATTCTTGAGCATGTATTCTTAAATTTCCACGACAATCTGAAGTTAAATGTGCACCTGGGTTTTCTCTTTCTTCTCTATTTCTAAAGCAAGTAACAAATACTCTTGCAACTTTTTTATCCCATGGAAGCTGACAAAATGTTTCAGGATCAGGTATACCAACTAGCTCTTTAGCTTCTGGTCCATAACCAATATAATCTCCATGACGATCAACAAATAAGTTTGCTGTAGCTCCGTAAACTAATTGAAATCCTTTTTCGCAAGTTCTTTCCCAATGATCAGTAGGAATACCTTTACCTACAACTCTTCCAGTTACAGAAATAAATTGAAAATAAATATATTCAACACCTAGCTCATTAATTTTAGCTCTAACTTGCTTTACTAATTTGTCTCTACCTGGTTGTCTAACGTGTCTATCTAAATCTGTCATTATCTCTCCCTCTAATGAATTTTTATTTAAGGAACCGTAACTGAAAAAATTATTTGTGTCTAGGCTTGAAGTTTAACTCCAAGGGAAAGGACTGTTAGAAGTTGGATGAAGTTCACCCTTCTCGTAACGGTTGAATCTAAACGGTTTTAATAATTCACTTTCAGTTCCCAAAATTTCTTGTGCAACAAGCTCACCTACACCAATCATTTTATATCCGTGGTTTGCATCTGCTATCATGTAAACATTTTCTAAAAATCTATCGAATATAGGAAAATTGTCTGGTGTCATACATCCAAGACCACCTGAGGGTCCTTTTCTATATAGACCAGATTTACCTTCAAACCTTTTATGACAATGAGCTAAAGCTGAACACCACATATCATTAAATGATTCTGTTGTTTGAAATTCAGGAGACTCAAGTCCATAAGGATCAATATTTATTTTATCAAAATGTTTATCAACTATGTAAGGAGAAGTTCCACCTTGAACACCAAGCCCTTCAATGTCTGGCTTATAATAAATTCCCCAAAGTTCATCTGTAATTAGTTTTTTAGTTGTGTCAGAATATAGTGGGGCAGTTGAGTCAACATGCATTACAGGAGGCTGACCACCATCATTCATTCTTAAAAAATCTTTATCAACACCAATAACACCTTCTTGTAGCATCCAATATTTCCACATATCTTCTTTATGAAATTTTCCATCTTGTCCTTTAATATTTGCAACTTTTGGAAGATCTAACATGTTCCAAAAATCTCTAACCCAAGGACCAGCGCCAACAACTACTTGTTCGCACTCAATAATTCCCTTATCTGTTTCAACACCTGTAACAGCTTTGCTATTGCTTCCTCTTTTAAATCCTGTAACCGTCACACCCTTAATAACCTCAACACCATTTGTAGTAGATTTTTCTTCTAGAGCTTTTATGGAAGCTTTGTTGAATGCATAACCACCTTTTTTTTCATGAAGTATAGATGTGATGCCTTGTGCTTGCCAATCATCAAACATTCCCTTCATATATTTAGTACAGTCTGCTTCACCCTCTATAAATTCTGATTCGTAACCAATAGCTTTTTGTTGTTCATAAATTGTAGCAACATCTTCGTGCATAACCTCTGGAGATATTTGTAAATACCCTACAGCATTATATTTCCACGCTTTTGGATCACTTTCCCATACTGATACAGAATGAGCCATTAACTCTCTCATAGCTGGTTGAAAATAATTATTTCTTATAACACCACAAGCAATTCCACTTGCACCTGCTGCAGTATCTTTTTTTTCAAGAATTACAATGTCACCTGGATTTTTATAAGTTTCTGAAAGTTTCCAAGCTGTACTTAGGCCATGAATTCCGCCACCGATAATAACTACTTTAGCTTTAGTTGGTAGTGTTGACATACTGTCTCTTATACACATCTCCGAGCCCACGA
>OJBV01000101.1_pt1 | contig 16154 bp, 13 predicted proteins | sample 1590821 | NCBI WGS metagenome assembly OJBV01 (sample SAMN05416694, study PRJEB24817) | seawater metagenome | isolation source: Sea water | place: Canada:Atlantic | collected 2013-07
TATTTATGACACCTGAAAATATAATTGAGCAATGGGCAGACTGTTTTAATAATGCAGATATGAAAGGTATTCTGAGCTTGTATCATGATAATGCAACTCTTTTACCGACCTTTCTACCAAAACTTTTAGAAAGTAATAATGAGATTAAAGGTTATTTTGAAGTTGCTTTTAATGGAGATGCTTCTGTTGAGGTTAACGTAAAAGATGCTATAAAAAAGAAACTATCTGGAGATATTTTTTTAATGACGGGTAGTTATGTTTTTTGTTTAGGTAGTAAGGGAGGTAAAAAATATTTATCTTGGTATAGCTTTTTAATAGACCTGTCTGATGATGCGCCAATTAAACATCACCACTCCTCTAGAGTTCCATTTGAGTTCGATCTAAGTCTGAACTGATCAATAAAAAATTTTCCATTAAATTCAAATACATATTGATCATTATTCGATTCAATTTGTCATTCTTTGACACAAAACTCCACAATCCGACATGTTGCCAGTAATAAACTGGATGCCAATTCTGATCAATGATGTTTAGAATTAATATTATATAAATGGAGAAAAAAATGAAGAATACATTATCTACGCTAGCAGCCACAGCGCTTCTAGCAAGTACGACTTCAGTAAGTGCTGCAGATGTAGAAGTTTTGCATTGGTGGACTAGTGGAGGTGAGGCTGCGAGTGTGAACTATTTAAAAGAAAAGCTAAGTGGAGCTGGAGTTGGTTGGACTGACTTCGCTGTTGCTGGTGGTGGTGGTGAAAATGCGATGACTGTTTTAAAGTCAAGAGCTATTTCAGGTAATCCTCCAACTGCTGCTCAAATAAAAGGTCCATCAATCCAGGAATGGGGTGAGTTAGGATTTTTAGCTGACATTGATGGTGTTGCACAAGCTAATGACTGGGACAATTTATTGCCAGCAGTTGTTTCTGATGTAATGAAGCACAATGGTAAATACGTTGCTGCTCCAGTAAACGTTCACCGTGTAAATTGGATGTGGTCTAATCCTGAAGTATATGCATATGCAGGCGCTACTATTCCAACAACTTGGGATGACTTCATGGTTCAAGCGAAAAAACTACAAGCAGCTGGTTTTGTTGCTTTAGCACATGGTGGCCAGCCATGGCAGGATGCAACTGTATTTGAAGCAGTTGTTCTTGGTGTTGGTGGTGCTGATTACTACAACAAGGCTTTTGTTGAGTTAGATATGAATGCTTTGGACAGTGATACAACTGTAAAAGTTTTTGAAACATTTGGAAACTTACGTCAGTTTGTTGATGCAAACTCACCAGGACGTGACTGGAACGTTGCTACTTCAATGGTAATTGAAGGTAAAGCGGGTAGTCAAATTATGGGTGACTGGGCTAAAGGTGAATTCAAAGTAGCTGGTAAGAGCGTTGGAACTGACTATGTATGTACTGCAGCTCCAGGAACTTCAGGTGCTCATACATTTAACATAGACTCGTTTGCATTTTTTGCGCAATCAGATGCTGCAAGTACTGAAGCTCAAAACATAATGGCTGCTGAAATTTTAGGTACTGATTTTCAAACAGTGTTTAATCTAAACAAAGGATCTATTCCTGCGCGTTTAGGCGTTTCAAGAGCTGAGTTTGACACGTGTGCCCATGATTCAATGGACGCATTTGTTTCAGCTTCTGCTAGTGGATCTTTAGTACCTAGTTTTGCACATGGTATGGCGATGTCTTCAGCAGTAGGTGGAGCGGTAACAGACACTGCAACAAACTTCTTCAACTCTGATCAGAGTGCAAAAGAAGGTGTTGCTCAGTTAGTTGCTTCAATCAAGGCTGCAATGTAATAGTTGTTAGTTTTCTAAGCAAATACCACTAAGATCTCCTTTTTTTTGGTTAATGTTTAGATTAGGGGTGCCTAATTTAGGTACCCCATTTTTTTAATTAAACAATATAATAAATCACTGTGCTAAATTTTCTAGAAAAAAATCTACCAAAAATTGTATTAGCACCAACTACGATTGTGATGGTTATTTGTATGTATGGCTTCATTGTCTGGACTGGTTTACTATCGCTAACCAAAAGCAGAATGATGCCTCAATGGGACTTTGTGGGTCTCGATCAATATCGACGTTTGTTTGCTAACCCTCGATGGGACGTAGCAGTCGACAATCTTTTTATCTTTCTAATTTTATTTATTGTTATTGCACTAGTTTTAGGACTACTCTTAGCAATTTTTCTTGATCAAAAAATACGCGCTGAAGGCGCTATAAGAACTATTTATTTATACCCAATGGCGATCTCTTTTATAGTTACAGGAACTGCATGGAAGTGGATTCTCAACCCTGGCTTAGGTATTGAAAAGTTAATGAATGACTGGGGGTTTGTTGGTTTTGAATTTCGCTGGCTTGTTGAACAAGATATGGCAATTTATACGATTGTTATTGCAGCTGTATGGCAGTCTAGTGGCTTTGTAATGGCCTTATTTTTAGCAGGATTACGAGGCGTTGATGAAAACCTTACTAAGGCGGCTAAAATTGACGGAGCATCAACCTTTCGACTCTATTGGCATATCGTACTGCCATTAATGAGACCTGTATTTTTTAGTGCAATTGTTATTCTGACCCATATAGCAATTAAGAGCTTTGACTTGGTTCAGGCGCTTACTGGAGGTGGTCCAGGATATGCATCTGACCTTCCAGCAAACTTCATGTACACATTTACCTTTAATAGAGCGCAAATTGGTCTTGGCGCTTCAAGTGCGATGATTATGCTTTTTGGAGTGTTAGCTATATTAATCCCTTATTTGTATTCTGAATTACGTGAGAAAAATCATGACTAGTTTTAAATTTACAAAATATAATATTGGGCGTGCATTTATATATCTTATATTGCTATTTTTTGCGTTTATATATTTAGCCCCTCTTTATGTAATGTTTACAACATCTCTTAAGGATATTGAAGAAATTAGAAGTGGCAATCTGATGGCGCTTCCTATTGATCCAACTTTTTATGCTTGGAAAAAAGCTTGGTCTTCTGCATGTACTGGTAGTGATTGTAATGGCTTAGCGCCATATTTCTGGAATAGTGTTCGTATTGTCTTTCCAGCAGTCATAATATCAACAATTGTTGGGGCATTTAATGGTTATGTTTTAGCTAAATGGAAATTTAAAGGTAGCGAGTTTTTATTTGGTGCCCTGTTATTTGGCTGCTTTATACCATTTCAGGTAATCCTTTTGCCAATGGCAAAATTACTTGGCATGTTGGGACTCGCAAATACAGTTACAGGGTTGGTATTGGTTCATGTTATTTACGGCGTCGCCTTTACAACACTTTTCTTTCGTAATTATTATGTAGGAATTCCAACAGAGCTTGTCAGAGCTGCAAAACTTGATGGCGCTGGATTTTTTGCAATCTTTAGGCATGTTTTTATTCCATTGTCTGCTCCAATTTTTGTTGTAACAATAATATGGCAATTTACTCAGATTTGGAATGACTTTTTATTTGGAGTTGTTTATTCAGGCTCTGGAACCCAGCCAATCACTGTAGCGCTTAATAATCTAGTTAATACCTCAGTTGGTGGCAAAGAGTATAACGTTGATATGGCTGCCGCAATTATTGCAGCACTTCCTACTTTAGCTGTATATGTAATCGCAGGTAAATATTTTGTTCGGGGGCTTACCGCTGGAGCAGTTAAAGGCTAACAGTAGCTTTATGTATTGAATGTGCCAAAAAATCTATGATGATATTTAATAAATTTTAAGAAATAATTAAAACAGGATAATAAAAATGGGAAGTATAAGCCTAAACGGTATTAATAAGTCATTTGGCTCAACCGAAGTATTAAAAAACATAAATCTTGATATTAAAGATGGAGAATTTTTAATTTTAATTGGTCCTTCAGGGTGTGGAAAGTCAACATTAATGAACTTAATTGCTGGGCTTGAAGAACTAAATGCTGGTGAAATTGTTATTGACGGAAAAGATGTCTCTGGAGAGTCTCCAAAAGATAGAGACATTGCCATGGTTTTTCAATCCTATGCCTTGTATCCAACAATGAATGTAGCAAGGAATATTTGTTTTGGATTGGAAATGAATAAAGTTCCAAAAAGTGAGCAAGAATCTATACTTAAAAGAGTTTCGGAACTTTTACAAATCGATCATTTGCTGGACAGAAAGCCAGGGCAACTTTCTGGTGGACAGCGCCAAAGAGTAGCTATGGGAAGGGCGTTAGCGCGATCTCCAAAAGTTTTTCTTTTTGATGAGCCATTATCAAATTTAGATGCAAAGCTTCGAGTTGAGATGCGCACAGAAATAAAAAAATTACATAAGCGTATTGGAACAACTATGGTCTATGTAACCCATGACCAAATTGAAGCAATGACTTTAGCAGATCGTATAGCAGTCCTTAAAGATGGAGAGTTACAACAGATAGGCACGCCCTATGAAATATATAATGATCCAGTAAGTCATTTTGTTGCTGATTTTATGGGCTCGCCTGGGATGAATTTCATTGAATGTATTGTTAAAGACCAAAACTTGATAATTGAGAGTGGAGGACAAAAATATGAATTAATAATCCCATGTACTGAGGCTCTAATTAAATCAAATTTAGATGTTGTTTTGTTAGGTATAAGACCAGAGATGCTCACTGAAATCCAACCTTCAGTTGCTGATAATTCATTTGTTCAAAAAATTAAATTTGATGTTGAAGTTATAGAGCCTATGGGCGCAGATACTGTAGCGATAGGTCAATGGAATGAAAATGAGGTTATGGCAAGATTAAGTCCGGAATCTGGAAATTCTGCGGGTAAGGGATTTGAACTTCAAGTAGATACCAGTAAGGCTATATTATTTGACCCTAACTCAGGTTTAAGAATACGATAAAGTCGATTATAATTCCATTATGACTAAAGCCCTTTCAAGGGCTGGATTAAACTTAATCCTTTAAATTTCTGACACTCTCTCTGTTAATTAGTTTAATTGGAAAATCATAATTAACTTCTAGATCTAAGTTATAGCATAGATTTAATAGACGTCTAGTTGCAGAGATAGCCATTTTCTGAAAAGGCATCTGAATAGTACTTAATGGAGGCAAGGTGTAGGATGCGATATTCATATCATCGTAACCCATAATTGAAATATCATTAGGCACATTAAATCCTTTCTTTGTAAGAGCTGAAATTGCTGCCATAGCAGATTGATCGTTTCCACAAAAAATAGCAGTAAAGGGAGTTTTTTGATTTAATAAATGTAACGCGCCTTCATAACCCTTGCGGAAAGTGTAATTTCCTTCAAAAATTAGAGTGTTTGGGATGTCAATATTATTTTCATTAAGGGCGTCTAAAAATCCTTGTTGCCTCAGATTTCCATCATCAGTATCAAGCCAACCAGTAATGCATGCAATTTTTGTATGACCATTATCAATTAAATTTTTAGCTGCAAGATAACCTGCCTGATAGTGGTCAAAAGTAAAGCATTTATTTGGCAAAAGGTCAATTTTATTATTTAGTAGGACGATGTTAGGGTATTCATTTTCAATTTGAATAATCTCAAGATCTGGAATGTCAGATCCCCATATGATTAAGCCATCACAACCGCTTCTAAAAATATTTTCAATAGATTTTCTGTGTGTTGTTTGAGGACTATTATGAGTATTGTTTTTCGTAGATTTTTTATCACCATCAGTAACAATTATTTTGATATTAAATGGCTCAAGCTCGTGTTCAATTTTTATAAGAGTTTTCCTGTCAAGCTCGCCAGAAGTTTCAGTGCCCCAAATACCAATTGTGTTATATTTTTTTGAGGATAATGCGCGCGCCGAGCTGTTGGGTGTGAAATTAAGTGCGGCCATGGCATCATTAACTTTTGTGAGGGTTTTTTGAGAAACAGATCCATTTTCAGACAGTACTCTGGAAACAGTTCCAATTCCAACACCGGCTAGCCTTGCTACATCTCTAATTGTTGCCATAATAACTCATAGTTTATCGATAAATCCTATTTTATAGTTAATTTTAAGCTATTTTTCAAATTAAACTCTGATATTAAACATTACAATTTGACACACTTTGACACATAAGTGATTAATTTATTTATTTATAATTGGAACCGGTTCCATTATTTACTATCTTATGGAATATTTTTTGTATTTTAACTAAAATTAGGAGAGAGACTATGAGAAAAATGATAAAAAGGTCAGCTCTTGTTGCAACTGCACTTATAACAGGTGTGGTCAATGTAGCATCAGCAACTGAACTAGAAGTTACACACTGGTGGACATCAGGTGGAGAGGCGAATGCTGTTGCAGAGCTTGCTAAAGCTTTTGATGCAACTGGTAACAAATGGGTTGATGGGGCGATTGCCGGTTCAGGCGGTGTTGCAAGACCTATTATTATCAGTAGAATCATTGGTGGTGAGCCAATGGGAGCTACTCAACTTAACCATGGACGTCAAGCTGAAGAATTAATTGAAGCTGGACTACTTTTGGATTTAACTGATGTTGCTTCAGAAAATAACTGGAGAAATGTTATCTATCCAAGCAATTTACTAGACGCATGTACTGTTGATGGTCGTGTTTATTGTGCGCCTGTGAACATTCACTCAGCTCAATGGTTGTGGCTAAGTCATGAAGCTTATGAAAGTTCTGGTGTAGCTGTTCCATCAAACTGGGATGAGTTTGTGGCTGCAGGTCCTGCACTTCGTGCTAATGGAATCGTTCCTTTGGCCCAAGGTCAGCAGGGATGGCAAACTGGCCTAACTTTTGGTGTATTAGCTACAGCACTAGTTAGTGAAGATGCTTGGTATGCAGTTAATCGCGATAAAGACGCTACAGTTGCGGGTGGTTCTGAATATGCTCGTGTATGGAAGGCTTTTGATGATGCTCGTAAAATGGCTATTGGATCAAACGTTGGTGACTGGAATATGGCTACTAATCTAGTAATAACTGGTAAAGCAGGTGGTCAAATTCATGGAGACTGGGCGCAAGGTGAGTTTAGTGTAGCTGGTTCAGTTGCTGGAACTGATTATTCATGTCTTCCTGGTTTAGGAAATCGTGAAATACTGGACACTGGAGGAGACGCTTTTTACTTCCCAGTTCAGGATGATGCGGATGTCGAAGCAGCTCAAAAAGAGCTTGCTGCACTTCTTGTATCTCCAGCAGTTCAAGTCGCTTTTAACCTGAAGAAAGGTTCGCTACCAATCCGTGGTGACATTGATATGTCAACTGCGAATGATTGTATGCAGAAAGGTTTGAAGATTCTTGGTGGTGGAAATGTTCTGCCTTCAGGAGATATTCTTCTTTCACCTGATACAAGCAATCAGATTAATGAACTGATGACAACATTTTGGAGTGATTTGTATATGAGTGCTGAGGATGCTCAAGCTAAATATGCTAAGATCATTGCAAGTGCTGACTAAGCATTAAATAAAAAAAAGCTGCCGAGCTTAACTAGGGGCTCGGCAGTTCTTTATTTGATAACCCTAGTTTCTAATAATTTTTTTTAACCGTTTTTCGTGTAAATTATATTAATACCTATGCTTACAAAAGTTCATCCTGAAAGATTATTTATTGGTTCAATTATGTTGGCCTTTGCATTATTAATCATGACTACTGTTGGTATTAAGCCTCAATTGCTTCAAAGTCTTCAGTTTCTAATATTATTTGTATCCCTCCTTTTAGTAATTTGGATTGGGATTAAAGCAGGTAAATTTGATATTATTACGAATCGACTTCGCAATAGAGCAGTGGGTTGGCTTATTGCAGCAACATTCTCAACAGCGCTTTGGTCATTTGCTCATAAAAGTACTCAGTTAGTGTTTCCAGCTCTTAAGGAGTATCGAAAGATTTGGAATACGTTTGAGCCTTTTGCTTTGTTTGCGACAGTTGTATTTATTTTATTTGCCTTGATATTGTTTATCGTTGGATCCAGAGATTCTAAATTAGAGCGTCCAGGATTTATTGAGCGCTCCCTTGTTCATAATTTGTCTAGCAAAATTGCAGCATTACCTATGGTGTTTACTGCCGTTGGCGTTTTCGTTATAGCAACCTTGTGGACGGTTTATCATTCGTTTACGAATAGCCGCATGCTTCCAAAAAGTGAGTTTATTGGACTTGCTCAATACGAACGACTTTGGAACTCTGATCGCTGGTACATGTCTATAGAGAATTTAGCTATTTATGGCGCTTGCTCTTTAATTTTTTCTTTAGTTATTGGCTTTATGTTAGCGGCTTTATTGGATCAAAAAACAAGATTTGAAAATACTTTTAGAACTATCTTTTTATACCCATTTGCTCTTAGTTTTATTGTTACAGGGCTAGTATGGCAATGGATTTTAAACCCAGATTATGGTGTTCAAAAAATTGTTCGATCGTTAGGGTTTGATTCATTTGTATTTAACCCACTTTACAATATGGATATTGTCATCTATGGAATTCTAGCAGCGGGGCTTTGGCAGGGTACAGGGTTTATTATGTGCCTTATGTTGGCTGGTCTTCGCGGCATTGATCAAGAAATATGGAAGGCTGCAAGAATTGACGGTATTCCAATGTGGAAAACGTATATTCAAATCGTCATTCCAATGATGCGCCCAGTTTTTATTACAACACTTGTTATCATTGCTGCTGGAATTATTAAAGTATATGACTTAGTTGTTGCGCAGACTTCAGGTGGACCAGGAATTTCTTCAGAGGTCCCTGCAAAATATGTATACGACTACATGTTTGGCGCACAAAATCTAGCTCAAGGCTTTGCCGCCTCAACCATGATGTTAGTTTCTGTTTTAATTGTATTAATTCCATTTACATATTTGGAATTTGGGAGACGTAAAAATGCCTAATTCTTCAGATGTAAAAATTACAGATGGCCCTAGAGGGCCAAAACCACGCAAGATGCTAAGTCGAAGAAATATTATTCTTTATGGGACGCTTATATTTGTTGCCATATATTACTTAGTTCCTCTCTATGTGATGATTGTTACTTCATTAAAAGGAATGCCCGAAATTCGTCTAGGTAATATTTTTTCACCTCCAATTGAGGTTACTTTTGAGCCCTGGGTAAAGGCATGGGCACAGGCTTGTACTGGTCTTAATTGCGACGGTCTATCTAGGGGTTTTTGGAATTCAGTAAAGATAACTATTCCTTCAGTTTTTGTATCAATAGTAATTGCATCAATTAATGGTTATGCTTTGGCAAACTGGCGTTTTAAGGGGGCCAATCTATTTTTTACAATCTTAATATTTGGCGCATTTATTCCTTATCAGATTATGATTTATCCACTTGTAATATTGCTGCGTGATTTGGGGCTTTATACAAAATTACCTGGCTTAATTCTTATTCATACTATATTTGGAATGCCTATTTTAACGTTATTATTTCGTAATTATTTCACGACCATTCCTGAAGAGCTTTTTAAAGCAGCTAGGGTTGATGGAGCAGGTTTTTGGGGAATATATTTCCGAGTAATGATGCCGATGTCGCTACCAATTTTTGCCGTCGCTATTGTTTTGCAGGTGACAGGAATTTGGAATGACTTTCTATTTGGTGTGATCTATACAAAACCAGAAAATTATCCAATGACTGTTCAGCTAAATAATATTGTGAATTCAGTTCAAGGAGTTAAAGAATATAACGTAAATATGGCTGCTACCTTATTGACCGGTCTGGTGCCTTTGGCTATCTACTTTATTTCAGGAAAGCTCTTCGTGCGCGGCATTGCTGCAGGCGCCGTTAAAGGTTAAAAAAAGGATAATTAAAAAATGAATAGTATAGAAATTAAAAATCTTTCACTAAATTTTGGTGATGTTAAAGTTCTTAAAGACCTTAATTTAACGATTGAAAAAGGAGAATTTTTAGTTCTCTTAGGCGCTTCAGGTTGTGGTAAATCAACTTTGCTTAACTGCATCGCAGGTTTGCTGGATGTTACGGATGGTCAGATTTTTATCAATGAGCAAAATGTTACTTGGCTTGAGCCAGCGCAGAGGGGTATTGGTATGGTATTCCAATCCTATGCGCTTTATCCGCAAATGACGGTTGAAGGTAATCTTTCGTTTAGCTTAAAAAATGCAAAACTTGCTAAAGATGAGATTAATAGACGAGTCAAGAATGCTTCAGAGATCCTTCAAATTGAGGATCTCTTAAAGCGGAAGCCTGCAGCACTTTCTGGTGGCCAGCGTCAACGAGTAGCAATAGGGCGAGCTTTAGTAAGAGACGTTGACGTTTTTTTATTCGACGAACCTTTATCTAACCTAGATGCTAAATTAAGAACAGAGCTAAGAGTTGAGATTAAAAGGCTTCATCATAAGTTAAACAATACGATGATTTATGTAACTCATGATCAAATTGAAGCAATGACATTAGCGAATCGTATAGCAATTATGAGGGACGGGCTGGTCTTACAATTGGATGACCCAAAAAATATTTATAATTTTCCTATTAATAAATATGTTGCAGAGTTTATTGGCTCTCCAGGTATGAATTTCCTTCAAGGAAAGATTAATAATAAGGACAATGTAAGCTTTCAAATTGACGATACTTTATTTGAATTAGATGGCTATAATTTTCAAACAATTGTTGAGGACAAAAGGCCTGTATGGCTAGGAGTAAGGCCCGAAAATATAGTGGTTAATGACGGCAATAAAAGTATGCCTGTTAATTTTGATGTAGTCGTTGAGGTTATTGAGCCTATGGGCGCCGATACACTTGTTTGGTCACATTTTAATGGTCATGAATTTCGATTTACTGTTGACGGAAATAAAGTTATAAATATAGGCGAAAAAATTAACTTAGGTTTCGATCCTCTTCATATTTCTATCTTTGACTTTGAGAGCGAAGATAGGCTGTAATTTTTTTTAATATTATATAGGTTGATATTTATGTATAAATTTCCTAAAGATTCGCAATTAAATGATCCTAAATTCCTTTTTGGTGTTGCAACTGCATCTTATCAAATTGAAGGCGCAACAAACGTTGATGAGCGCTGCACTTCAATTTGGGATACTTTTTGCGCCACACCAGGCAAGGTTTATAAGCAACATAATGGCGATGTTGCTTGCAATCATTACAACTTATATCAGCAAGATGTTGACTTAATTTCATCATTAGAAGTTGATGCATATAGACTTTCAATTGCATGGCCTCGTATTATAAAACTTGATGGAAGTGTTAACCAGAAAGGGCTTGATTTTTATGATAGGTTAATCAGCGCCTTAGAAGAAAAAAATATTAAAATAATGGCTACACTTTATCATTGGGATTTACCTCAATATTTAGAGGATGAGGGTGGCTGGTTAAACCGAGAAACATCAACTAAATTTGCTGAGTATGTCGAAGTTGTGAGTTCCTATTTTGGCGATAGAATTGATTTTTATGTTACCTTGAATGAGCCGTGGTGTAGCGCTTATCATGGCTATCGTTATGGGATCCATGCCCCAGGTATTGTAGGTGATAAATCTGGTTTTTTGGCTTGCCATAATTTGCTACTAGCTCATGGCTTGGCTATGCCAATATTAAGAAAAAATGCCGCCAACTCTAAGCACGGAATAGTACTAAACTTTACGCCTAATTATCCTGTCGATGACTCCGCTATCGAAGCTGCAAAGTTTGCAGATGATGAGCATTCCCATTGGTTTATTAAACCAATTATGGAAGGGAAATATCCTGAATCTGTGTTTCAGCATTTTATTGATGTAATGCCGACTATTGAAGAGAATGATATGGCTATTATTAGTAAAGAAATTGACTTCTTGGGGGTAAATTTTTACTCTCGAAGTATGGTTGAGAGCGGAAGACAAGGAAAGGTTTCTGATACTATTTTGAAAAAACTTGAGCGTGCAGAGGCTCGCGTTCAAGAGTTCAATGATGTTTCTGCTGAGGACACTAAGGCAGAGCAGCTACAAAAGCTAATGAATCAAAAAAATTCTCACTATCAAAATGTTGATTTAGATGAAGTAGAGCGAACACATATTGGTTGGGAAGTTCACCCAAAAGCGCTTCTTAAATTGTTAACGGATCTTCATGAAACATACAACTTGCCACCGATTTATATTACTGAAAATGGAGCTGCAGTAGATGACCACTTAATTGATGGTGTGGTTGATGATGAGCAGCGTTATCGTTATTACCAAAATCACTTGTCTATGGTCGATCAAGCAATTAACAAAGGGGTTGATATTAGAGGTTATTTTGCATGGAGCCTTATGGATAACTTTGAGTGGGCAGAGGGCTATAAAATGCGCTTTGGTATTGTATATGTTGACTATGAAACTCAAAAAAGAACGCTCAAGCAAAGTGCCATTAAGTTCCAGGAGTTTTTAAAGGCTCGGAAACAAGGATTATTGGCTTAGAAATAGTCTAAATATTGCGTATAAATATAACCTTAAAGGTAATAAATTGTGACACTTTGACACAAATTAAAAAATCTCATAGTTTAAAATTTAGAAAGTTTTTGCATTCTACTTTAAATATTTTTTTAGCGATTTTATGAATAAACTGCATTCGGATATTGGCCTAATAGGGCTTGGTGTAATGGGATCTAGTCTTGCTTTGAATATGGAGAGTAATGGCTACAGAGTCTCTGTTCATAATCGCACGTCTCCACAAATAGATAATTTAATCAATAATAGATCAAAGAGTAATAATATTATTGGTTTCGCTAATCTTGAGGAGTTTGTAAGTTCAATTGAAAAGCCTCGTAAAATTATGCTAATGGTCGTTGCGGGCACTGTTGTTGATGACTACATTAATAAACTTATTCCTCTTATCGACAAAGGCGACATTATTATTGATGGTGGCAACTCTCATTACCCCGACACTATTAGAAGAACTAAAGAGCTAGAAGACAAAGGCTTTCAGTTTATTGGTGCTGGCGTCTCTGGAGGTGAAGAGGGTGCTCTAAAGGGCCCTTCAATCATGCCAGGAGGCTCAGTATCTGCTTGGCCTGAAGTAAGAGGTATATTTCAAGCAATATCAGCCAAGGTTGAGGGTAACGAGCCTTGTTGTGACTGGATAGGTGAAGATGGCTCTGGCCACTTTGTAAAAATGGTCCATAACGGCATTGAGTATGGTGATATGCAGCTTATTTGTGAAGCTTATCAAATCATGAAAGATGTCTTGGATATGTCGAACGATGAAATGCATCAAGTATTCAAAAAGTGGAACGAAGGTGAGCTTAGTAGTTATCTGATCGAAATCACTGCAGACATTGTTAAATTTAAAGATAAAGACGGGACTTATCTTGTTGATAATATTTTAGATGCGGCAGGTCAAAAAGGAACCGGTAAGTGGACTGCAACGGTTGCCCTTGAGCTTGGCACGCCTCTTACGCTAATTGGAGAGGCGGTATTTTCAAGATACCTTTCATCCATTAAGCAAGAGCGCATCCAGGCATCAAAGTTGTTAAGTGGCCCAAGCCTTGCTTTTGAAGGTAACAAGGAGCAAGTTCTCAATGATATTCATGATGCACTATATGCTTCAAAGATTGTTTCTTATGCTCAAGGATACGCCTTACTAACAAAAGCAGCTAAAGAATTTAATTGGAATCTTAACTACGGCGGTATTGCTCTTATGTGGCGCGGAGGCTGCATCATTCGCTCGGCTTTCTTAACTAAAATTAAAGATGCGTATGATGCTAATTCTGAGTTGCAAAATTTATTGTTAGATCCTTTTTTTAAAGATAAGATTAATAAATCTCAAGATGGCTGGCGCCGAGTTTGCTCATTAGCAATTAGTCATGGCGTGCCAATACCTGCAATGACCTCCTCTCTGTCATATTTTGACGGTTATAGAGCAGAGAGGCTGCCAGCAAACTTGCTTCAAGCTCAGCGCGATTATTTCGGTGCTCACACCTATGAGCGACTAGATGCAAAAAAAGGTGAATTTTTTCATACTGAGTGGATCAAGGGCAATTAATTATGAAGCCTGAAGCTGCTATAAAAATTAAAAGCTTTGTGCTTTTTGGGGCCCTAGGGGATCTATCTATTCGTAAGTTAATACCTGCCTGGTATTATCTAGAGCGTGACCATAAGCTTGATGATGGTTTACAGATTTTAGGTGTTGGAAGGCAAGAGCTAACGAAGTCTCAGTTCAAAGAAAAAGTAAATAATGCTCTGAGCACTAATGTCTCAGATGAGTACTTAGACGTTGATATTATTTCTAAGCTTTTGAATCGCTTTGATTACTGTTGCTGTGATCTTCAGAATCCTAATAGTTACCAAGTGCTAAGCTTAAGTCTTAAGGAGTGGAGTAAGCCAGTCGCTTACTATTTAGCAATCTCCCCAAAGCTTTTTGAAAGTGTTTTTGATGGCTTAAATAGCGAACAAATAATAACCAGTTCATGCAGAATTATTGTTGAGAAACCTATTGGGTATGATCTTGAGTCCTCTAAGGACATTAATGCCAAACTTTTAAAGCACTTTAATGAGTCTCAAATTTATCGAATTGATCACTATCTAGGAAAAGAAACAGTGCAAAACCTTATCACTCTTAGGTTTGCAAATTCATTGTTTTCAAGTCAATGGAACAGTAAGGGTATTGATTATATTGAGATAACTGCTGCAGAATCTGTTGGTATTGAGGACCGTTGGGGGTATTTTGATGGAATGGGGCAGCTAAGGGATATGGTGCAAAGCCATCTTCTTCAGTTGCTATGCCTAATAACAATGGAGCCACCCAACCGCCTTAATGATCAGAGCATTCGCTCAGAGAAGGTTAAGGTTCTTGAAGCTTTAAAACCGATTAATAAGGAAGGGATTGAGTCGAATTTTGTTTCTGCGCAATATACCAATGGTAAAAATAAACTTGCCTATATTGATGAAGAAGGTGCAGTCGTAACAAGTGACACAGAGACCTTTGTAAGCATTAAGGCAGAAATACAGAACTGGCGATGGAAAGGGGTTCCTTTCTACTTAAGAACTGGCAAAAGAATGAAAAGTAAAATGACGCAAATTGTTATTCATTTTAAATCTGATGGGCACTATATTTTTGATCAAGACAGTGAAAGTTTAAAAGGTAACACCTTAATTATCAGTTTGCATCCTTCTGAAAGTATCTCTTTGCAGGTTTTTACTAAGCCCCACGGCGTTGACAAGCACTCAACTTTAAGATCTGACCCTATGAGCCTAGATTTTATAAAAACTCAAAAATTACTCAATATTCCAAGCGGCTATCAAAGTCTCTTGATGGATATTCTCAATGGTAACCAGAGTTTATTTCTTTGTAAAGAAGAGGTCGAGCTTGCCTGGCAGTGGTGTGATAATGCTTTAGAAGCCCACAAAAAAACAAATCAAGAGCTTTATTTCTATCCTGCGGGAACTAATGGACCTAAGGAGAGTGAGCAACTTATTCAGAGCAATGGACATGAATGGCATGAGGAGTAGTAAAACTTATTATTTGCCCGATTCTGTTGACTTTTATAGTACAAATAATAGTGAATCATTGGCTATAGATTTATCTCAAAGTATTGGTGAAATTTTAACTGAAGCAATCAAAAAAAGAGGTCGTGCAAGTATTGCTGTTTCTGGAGGAGTTACCCCCATCCCTCTTTTTAAAGAGTTTTCGTTGTTGAATATTGATTGGAAAAAAGTAGATTTAACATTAGTTGATGATCGATGGGTTGACCCTAAGAATACGGATAGTAACGAATTGCTTGTGAGAACGCATTTTATAAAAAATAAAGCATCCAAGGTCAATTTTATTCCGTTAAAAAATGACTCCAAAACAGCTAAAGATGGTCAAAAAAATAGTGAAGAAATGTTAAAAAATATCACGCTTCCTTTTGACGTTATTGTTTTAGGTATGGGCTCTGATGGACATACTGCATCTCTTTTTCCTTGCTCAGATGAGCTTTCTGAGGCGATGAATCTAAATAATTTAAACTGTTTGATTTCAACTTCTCCAAAAACTGCGCCTTATGAGCGCTTAAGCCTTACTGCAAGGGTGATTATTGATGCTAAAAATGTTTTTCTGCATCTGAATGGGTCCAGCAAGCTCCATACTCTAGAAAGTGCAATGGAGCATAAAGATTCAAGCAAAATGCCAATCTATACTTTTTTAGAAAATGGACTTAGCATCTACTGGAGTCCTTAAATAATTTTATTTTAAGTTGTCTGCCATAATGCACTTTATTTTTTGAAAAAGCAATGGATAATAACTGTCTCTTATACACATCTCCGAGCCCACGAGACCTCTCTACATCTCG
>OJBV01000109.1_pt1 | contig 15667 bp, 9 predicted proteins | sample 1590821 | NCBI WGS metagenome assembly OJBV01 (sample SAMN05416694, study PRJEB24817) | seawater metagenome | isolation source: Sea water | place: Canada:Atlantic | collected 2013-07
TTAACCCAACATCTCACGACACGAGCTGACGACAGCCATGCAGCACCTGTCACTGAGTTCCCGAAGGCACCAATCTATTTCTAGAAAGTTCTCAGGATGTCAAGACCAGGTAAGGTTCTTCGCGTTGCATCGAATTAAACCACATGCTCCACCGCTTGTGCGGGTCCCCGTCAATTCCTTTGAGTTTTAACCTTGCGGCCGTACTCCCCAGGCGGATAACTTAACGCGTTAGCTTCGCCACTAAGGGGTAAATCCCCCCAACGGCTAGTTATCATCGTTTACGGCGTGGACTACCAGGGTATCTAATCCTGTTTGCTACCCACGCTTTCGTACCTCAGCGTCAGTATTGGTCCAGAAAGTTGCCTTCGCCATTGATGTTCCTTCTGATATCTACGCATTTCACCGCTACACCAGAAATTCCACTTTCCTCTACCATACTCTAGTTGACCAGTTTCAAATGCAGTTCCCAGGTTAAGCCCGGGGCTTTCACATCTGACTTAATAAACCGCCTACGCACGCTTTACGCCCAGTAATTCCGATTAACGCTTGCACCCTCCGTATTACCGCGGCTGCTGGCACGGAGTTAGCCGGTGCTTCTTCTAAAGTTAACGTCAAGGCTAATGGCTATTAACCACTAGCTTTTCTTCACAATTGAAAGTGCTTTACAACCCTCAGGCCTTCTTCACACACGCGGTATTGCTGGATCAGGGTTGCCCCCATTGTCCAATATTCCCCACTGCTGCCTCCCGTAGGAGTTCGGGCCGTGTCTCAGTCCCGATGTGGCTGATCATCCTCTCAGACCAGCTAAAGATCGTCGCCTTGGTAGGCTTTTACCCTACCAACTAGCTAATCTTACGCAGGCTCATCTGATAGCGTGAGGCTCGAAAGTCCCCCACTTTACTACGAATAGATTATGCGGTATTAATCCGAATTTCTTCGGGCTATCCCCCACTATCAGGTAGATTCCTACGCGTTACTCACCCGTCCGCCACTCGACGCCTACTAGCAAGCTAGTATCGTTTCCGTTCGACTTGCATGTGTTAAGCATACCGCCAGCGTTCAATCTGAGCCAGGATCAAACTCTTCAGTTTAATCTTTGACTTTTTAGAACACTTGGCATTTTATAACCAATAGTTCAATTTTTTAAAAAGCTTATCTGCTTTTGTTTTTTATGTGCACTGCACAATTTCTTGCACGAGTGCCCACACAAGTTGCTTGATAAATTTTTAAAGAGCTACCAACTAAAAAAGTTCTTTTTGGTCGGTGAAAGCGGGAAATTATACATGCTCAAATAGTATCGTCAAGTGATATTACGAATATTTATCAAATAAACTTTAATGGGTCTAAATTGATAGGTTAAATCACCTATAAATAGCCATTAAAATCAATAATTTAGAGACTTATTTTGAACTTTCTAACTTCCTTTATTTTTTCTTTCGAAAAGAAATAATTGTACTCTATTTGCCAATACAAAATGAAGAGAAGATTTCACCCAATAGATCATCCGATGAAAACTCTCCAGTAATTTGCCCAAGAGACATACCTGCCTGACGCAAATCCTCTGCTACTAACTCACTCGCCCCTCCCTCTAATTGCTCAAGAGCACTATTTATGTATATAAGCGTTTGATCAATTGAGTCAATATGTCTTTTTCGAGCAAGAAAAACTCCTTCACCATCGGAGTTTAAGCCGGCAAATTCAGCTAGTGTCTTTCTTAGTATGTCAACTCCATCACCATTCTTGGCTGAAAGACTAACCTCCAATTGATTGCCTAGCTTTCTAACTTCAGATCTAGCATTTGACAGATCAATCTTATTTCTTATACATATAACTGGTTTATTTTTAACCAAATCAGGCAGTATTGAGAAATCAGGTGAATTGTCTTTTGTATCAAATACCAGTAACACTACATCTGCATTATTAATTTCAGTATATGCCCTTTTAATGCCCTCTTGCTCAATAATGTCATCACTGTTATGAAGTCCAGCTGTATCAATAATATGAAGCGGCATTCCATCGATATGAATTGTTTCTTTTAGAACATCTCTAGTGGTTCCAGCAATATCTGTAACAATTGCACTCGGCTGTTTTGTGAGTGCATTAAGCAAGCTAGACTTTCCTGCATTAGGTTTTCCAGCAATTGCAACGTGAAGTCCATCTCTTAAAATTGCCCCTTGATTGGCACTCTCGAGTATATTCTTAAGTAAATCTTTTAAATTTTTAAGTTTAGTTGAGACTTGGTGAGACTCAAGAAAATCTATTTCCTCATCAGAAAAATCAATAGTTGCCTCGACAAAAACTCTTAATGAAGTTAGCTCTGCAAGTAAATGATTAATCTTTTCTGAGAATTCACCCGTTAAGGATCTTACAGCGCTCAGGGCAGACTCTTCTGAACTCGATTGAATCAAGTCTTGAACTGCTTCAGCCTGAACCAAGTCAATCTTGCCATTTAGAAAGGCCCTTTTACTAAACTCTCCAGGCTCAGAAAGTCTTGCTCCTAAAAATAAAGCAATTTCTAGAAGCTTTCTCATAACACTCATGCCGCCATGACCCTGGAATTCTACAACATCCTCACCACTATATGAGTTAGGTCCAGGGAAGTATATTGCTACTCCTTTATCAATAGTGTTGCCTTCATTGTCATAAAAAGCCCCATAAAAAGCGTGCCTTGGCTTTAACTCCGTTTGTAGTATTTTTTTAGAGATAACTTTAGATATTGGGCCTGAAACCCTTACAACTCCAATTCCGCTTTGGCCAATAGCAGTTGCTAATGCGCATATAGTATCTATCTTAAGCGTCATCTTCAAAATACTTTTCTAAAAATTGATCAAAATTTATAACATCTTTAGATTCAACTTCTTGTTGCTCTTTTATAGATCTAATTGAATGCTCATCTAATCTAAGGAAATAGTCTTTATCAAAAGCTTTCTCCTGATTTTGTGTTTTATATTTATGACTATATTGGTCAGTGAATTCGAAAAAACCTTTCTCCTGGCGCTGCATTTCATTAAGCATTATTGCTGATGGCGTTAAATCAGGATTTTTAATTCGAATTGAAATACTTTCTACCGATTCTTGATGTGCATCACTTAATAGCTTTGAGCATTGCTTTATTTTCTCAAAAAGACTCTCGCCCCAATCAGTAAGAGTTACTTTCTCACCAACATGCTCAAGAATTAAGTTGGGCTGTCTACCTTGGTGAGCAACCAAGAGAGCATTTGAGTCAATTTCTACTAATTCGGATGATGAAATCGCTGGTGAGTCCTCCAAAAGACAGAATAATAAGAAGGCTTCTAAAAACTCAATTTGCTCTTTATCAATTCCTACTTCAAGCAAAGGATTAATGTCCAGTGATCGTATTTCAATATAACCTATACCATTATTATTTAGAGCTCTGAGAGGCCTATCATTTCCATATAAAATAGGCTTTGGACGAACAGAAGAGTAGTACTCATTTGCGATTTGAAGGATATTTGTATTGAGCTGCTGGTACTCTCCATTTTTCTTTAAACCAATCTTTTCAAAATCCTCACAGCTAGTTTTCATTGCCGCACGAAGACTGTATATATAATGACATAAACTATTATAGTTGGCCTTAACTCCTTTCTCATCCTCCTGAGAATTCTGATAACCAATATCACCCATTCTTAGGGAAGTCGCATAGGGTAAATACAAAGTGTTGTCATCAAATTCTTCTAAGTTATGCTCATGATAGTCATGCATAAATGACTTGCACACTGTTGCAGAAGCTCCAAATAAGTAGGGAATTAGCCAGCCATATCTCAAAACATTCCTAGTGAGTCCCATGTAGTGAACATCCATGAAGCCCTTGGAGTCAGTATCAGTTGGTGATATTAATTCACGATACGACTGCCAAAACTCTAATGAAAATGAATAGTTAAAATGAATACCAGCAATCGCCTGCATTACGCTGCCATATCGATTAGAGAGGCCGCGCCTATAAACTGTTTTCATCATTCCTAAATTTGAACTACCATAATTCGCAATAGGTATATTGGTTTGACCTCTTAATATACAGGGCATACTGGCAGGCCAAAATCGCTCATTTTCTGGCAAGTGGTGGTAAATATAATTGTGGATTGTCGTGAGCTCATCTAGAACTTGATCAGCCCCCTTTAAAGGCTGAGTGACTAATTCAAGTAAAGCCTCACTAAAGTCTGTAGTAATTGCAGGATTTTTAAGAGCAGAGCCTAATCCCTCTGGGTGCGGCGTTTGAGCAATACTTCCATCATCTGAGACGCGTAAACCCTCTTTCTCAATTCCCATAAGGTTGGTTTTAAGGCTATCCTTAAAGGGCATAAGTGATTGGATTTTTTTGTCAAGTTTCACTATATAATTTCAAATATTAAAGTCGTTATTTTACCTCGGACTTGCGTTAACGGTGATAATAGAAAATGCATCCATCAAATACCTGAAATTTAAATCGTGCTTTATAAAAATACCAGTATTGAAGTAGTAGTCGGGATAATACACAATAGTAATAATGAGGTATTTATTGCTAAGCGTCAAAAAAATCAATTTATGGCGGGCTATTGGGAGCTTCCTGGCGGAAAAGTAGAGCCAGGAGAAGATCACCTTAGCGCAATCAAAAGAGAACTTTTTGAAGAAACAGGAATTACCGTTAAAGACTGTAAGTTAGTTCAAAAGATTCAGCATATCTATCCTGAAAAAACCATCAATTTATCGGTTTATAGTGTTGATGATTATCTTAGTGAACCATTAGGGTCTGAAGGACAAGAAATTACTTGGAGTAGTGCAGATAAATTCAAAAATTTCAAATTACTTCCAACTATGTGGAGAATTATTCATAAATTTTCACTTCCAAAATTTTATTGGATTACGCCTGATAATCATCAATCTGATATAGTCATTAACGAATGTAAAAAACAGTTAACTAATGGGGTTAAATTTATACAACTAAGAAGCAAGACTCATCTTGATCATACTTACATAAAAAAAATAAACAGGCTCTGTAAAAAAAATCAGGCAAAACTTATCCTAAATATACCAAATAAAACCTTTAATGAGCCTTGTGATGGCTGGCACCTAACCAGTTTGGAGCTAATGTCATTAAAAGAAAGGCCAGTTATTGAAGAAAAACTAATTGGCGCATCAACCCATAACATTGATGAGGCGCTGCACGCAGAGAATATTTCTGCTGATTACATCAGCTTGTCACCAATAGAAAAGACACTGACTCATCCAGACTCTATACCTTTAGGATGGGAAGATGCCTCTGGCATTATTGAGAAGTGTAATTTGCCAGTTTTTTTACTTGGCGGGATGAAGAAAAATCTAGTTGAAAAAGCTTTGAGTATAGGCGCCCAAGGCGTTGCTGGAATTAGAGATATTTAAATGCGTGAACCAGTAATCTCAAAAACTTTATTATGAATATCTTCTTTGCTCATTTGTGCTAATCCATCAGACCCGCCCTTACATAAGAGCTTATCATTTACAAAAATTTGAGGGACAGTTCTAAAGCCAGATTTAACAAAAAAGTCTCGCGCATCTTTGTCTTCTTGAATGTTGAGCGTTTCATATTCAATATCAAGATTATCGAGATAGTTTTTTGCTCTTGTGCAGTAAAAGCAAGAGTGCGAAGTATATACTTTAATCATTAGTAGTTTTTACACAGTAAAAGACTGGAAATAATACCAGTCAAAGGAATCAGAGGCACTTTAAATAGTTTTACAAATATTGTGGGCTTTAGTCTCTGAGATAAACCCAAGAAGAGTCACTAGAAAGTTCTTTATCAAATCTATAGCCTTCATCGACAAAATCTTTTAGTCCCTCTGGACTCTTCAATCGATTTCGTATAATGTAATTCACCATCAAACCTCTTGCGCGCTTAGCATAAATACCTATAACTTTGTATACTTCCCCTTTTTTTTCCTTAAACACAATATCCAAAACATTCGCATTTAGTGTTTTTTTATCTACAGCTTTGAAGTATTCATTGGATGAAAGATTTACTATAAGTTCAGACTCATCCTCATTGAGGACATCACTAATCTCTGTTCCCCAATACTCATAAAGATCCTTGCCTTTAGAGTTAGAAAGCTTAGTTCCCATCTCTAAACGATAAGGCTGTATTAGGTCAAGTGGCCTTATAACGCCATAAAGGCCAGAAAGCATTCGAACACTGTCTTGCGCAAAATTAAGATCATCAGTTGACAAAGCTGGGGCATCAATTCCGTTGTAAACGTCTCCTTTAAAAGCAAGTATTGCCTGCTTTGCATTTTCTCGATTGAACGGCAGTTTAAACTTTTGAAAGCGATCAAAATTCAACTTAGATAATTTCTCACTCAATGACATCAGTTTAGAAATTTGAGATTGGCTTTTCTTTTTTAAAATGCTAACCAACTCACTGGAGTTATCTAAGTTGCGAGTTTGAGAATAAAAATCAACATCACATTGAGAAAAATCTTGCGTTTTTGAAGGTGAAATAATTGCTAACATATTAGTAATAAAATAAAAATATTCTACCTTAATATCCCCACTATAACAATATAAGTAGGCAAATTTGGAGTTTAAAAATCAGCTAAAATAAGGTATTATATATTTTCAGTTTTACATTCAGTTTCCATGAAAAATAAACAATTACACCTCCCAAAGGCTCGAGGACTTTACCATCCTAATAATGAGAAGGAGAATTGTGGTGTTGGTTTTATTGCCAACGTCAAGAGTCATTCTTCTCATAAAATTACGAAAGATGCTTTAGAAATGCTCTCTCGTATGGACCATCGTGGTGCGTGTGGCTGTGAGGCAAATACTGGTGATGGTGCTGGAATCTTAACCAATATACCTCACGAATTTTTTTCTGAGGAAATTAAAACGCTATTTGGCATTGAAGTGAATGCTGGAAGTTATGGTGTTGGTAATGTTTTTCTACCTCAAGATAATAAAGAAAGTAAACATTGTATTTCAGTCATTGAAAAAGTTATAAAGGACGAAGGGCAAACTTTAATTGGTTGGCGTGATGTTCCTGTTGACTCTGATAAAGCAAATGTAGGAGATACAGCTCGTAACTCACAGCCAGTAATGAAACAACTTATTATTGGTAACTCAGAGAATATCGGTACAGAGGCTTTTGAAGGGGTTCTTTATATTATTCGAAAAAATGTCTCGAAGATTATTCGGACTGATGAGTCACTTTCTCAAGCATTGCTTTTTTATATTTGTAGTCTTTCTACCAGGGTAATTATTTATAAAGGTATGCTAATGGGCTCGCAGCTATTAGACTTTTATCCAGATCTAAATGATAAGAAATTCAGCACCTATTTAGCAATGGTTCACTCACGCTTCTCAACCAACACATTCCCTTCATGGGATCGTGCACAGCCTTGCAGGTTTATGGCCCATAATGGTGAAATTAATACTCGTCAAGGCAACTTCAACTGGATGAGGGCTCGTGAAGGAGTCTTAGAAAGTGAGATTTTTGGAGATAATTTATCAAAAACGTTACCCATAATTGAAACTGAAGTTTCTGACTCTGGTAGCTTTGATAATGTTCTAGAATTTCTATTAATGAATGGAAGATCTCTTCAGGAAGCGGTATTAATGATGGTTCCAGAAGCTTGGCAAAATGACACAGAAATGAGTCAAGAGAAAAAAGCTTTTTATGAGTATTTCTCAAATGTAATGGAGCCTTGGGATGGTCCGGCGTCTATTGCCTTTACAGATGGAAGATATATTGGAGCTGTTCTTGATAGAAATGGTCTTCGACCGTCACGTTATTATCTAACGCATGATGATCGTGTGATTATGGCATCTGAAGTAGGTGTTGTAGATGTTGCAACTAATAATGTTAAAACAAAGGGCCGCCTCAGACCTGGAAAAATGTTTCTTGTTGATTTTGAAAAAGGCAGGTTAGTTGATGATGATGAGATTAAAAATAGCTTTGCATCTAAAAACCCTTACGGTGATTGGCTAAAAGAGCAACAAATATCTCTATCTGATTTAAAAACTAATACTAGTGATAAAGGCTTTTTTCCAGATACACTTATCAACCGCTTACAAGCCTTTGGTTATAGCACTGAAACTCTTAAGTTTATGCTACTGCCTCTTGTAACTGAGCTGAGAGACCCAGTTGGATCAATGGGCAATGACTCGGCACTTGCGTGCCTTTCAGATCAGTCAAGAATAATTTATGACTACTTTAAACAGCTTTTTGCTCAGGTTACTAATCCAGCTATTGACTCAATTCGTGAAGAAGTTGTGATGTCCTTAAGCTGCTCAATTGGCCCTGAAGGAAATTTACTTACTAATAAAGCTGAAAATGCAAACCGATTAATCATTGATCACCCAATTCTAACAAATGAAGAAATATCCTCACTCAAAGAGTGCAATCATCGAGGATGGACAAGTAAAACAATTGATATCACCTATGACATAAACGAAGGCCAGAGCCTAAGTAAAATGCTTGACTCAATTTGCGCACAAAGCACCCAAGCTATTAATGATGGTCATAGCCTTGTCGTATTATCTGATAGAAAAATTGACTCTCAGCGAAATGCTGTAAGCGCACTCCTAGCATCTTCTGCAGTTCACCGGCATTTAGTGGCCACCCATAAGCGAACTCAAGTTGGAATAATTGTTGAAACTGGTGAGGCTAGAGAAGTTCATCACTTCTGCCTATTGACGGGCTTTGGTGCAGATGCTATTAATCCTTACCTAGCTTTTGAAGCCTTATGGCAGGCAAGAAGAGATAACTTAGTAAATCTAGAAAATGATGAGGCTATAGTCAGTGCATATCGTAAGGCAATAGCAAAGGGAATGCTCAAAGTGATGGCTAAAATGGGCATTTCAACACTTGCTTCATATAAGGGCGCTCAAATCTTTGAGGCTGTTGGTTTATCTGATGAGGTCATGCATAAATGCTTTTTCGAAACAGCGAGTCGCATTAGTGGTGTTGGATTTGACGTCATTCAAACTGAATCTGAACAGCAACATAAAAAAGCATTTCTCTCAAACTCGCTCAATAATCTTGGTCATTATGCTTGGCGAAGTGGTGGTGAAAAACATATGTGGGAGCCAGAAACTATTACAAGCTTGCAGCAGGCTGCTAGAAGTAATGATCAAAATGCTTACTGGGAATTTGCTAAAAAATCTAATGAAGAGGGCACTAGAAATTGCACTCTTAGAGGGCTCATGTCATTTAAATCAGGCACCTCAATTGATATTGATAAAGTTGAATCAGCAAAAGAGATTGTCAAAAGATTTGTTACAGGAGCAATGAGCTTGGGCTCAATATCTCCAGAATCCCATGAATCTCTTGCAATTGCTATGAATCAAATAGGTGGTAAATCAAATACTGGTGAGGGCGGAGAAGACCCAAATCGCTGGACTCCAGATGCCAATGGAGATTCTAGGCGAAGCGCGATCAAGCAAGTGGCCTCTGGTCGATTTGGTGTTACCATTGACTACCTAAATAATGCTGATGAACTCCAAATTAAGGTTTCACAGGGCGCCAAACCTGGTGAAGGTGGGGAACTTCCTGGTGGCAAGGTGGATGATTTTATTGCCAAAATACGCTGCTCAACTGCGGGTGTTGGTCTAATTAGCCCACCACCGCATCATGATATTTATTCTATTGAAGATTTATCACAACTTATTTTTGATCTTAAAAGATCTAATCCTGCAGCTCGAATTAGTGTCAAGCTAGTTTCTGAAGTTGGTGTAGGAACTGTTGCTGCAGGAGTAACTAAAGCAAAATCAGATCATATTGTTATTGCTGGACATGATGGTGGAACTGGCGCATCTCCGTTAACCTCAATTAAACATGCAGGACTTCCTTGGGAGCTAGGCGTTGCTGAAACTCACCAAACACTGGTAATGAATGATTTGCGCTCAAGAGTAGTTATTCAAACTGATGGGCAACTAAAGACAGGTAGAGATGTTGCAATAGCTGCATTATTAGGGGCTGAAGAGTTTGGTTTTTCTACAGCACCACTTATAACATTAGGCTGCATTATGATGCGGAAATGCCATCTCAATACTTGTCCAGTTGGCATTGCAACTCAAGACAAAGTCTTACGTAAAAAGTTTACTGGTAAGCCAGAACATGTCGTTAATTACTTGTTTATGGTGGCAGAGGATTTACGTATTATTATGGCGGAACTTGGGTTTAAAAAACTAACTGACATGGTTGGCCGAGTTGATGTGCTTGAGATGAACAAAGCAATAAATCACTGGAAGCAAGACTCAATTGACCTTAGTAAGATATTAACACCTGCTGATAATCAATATAGGAATGCGGGCACCTATCAAACTATAAAACAAGACCATCAACTCAATGAACAACTGGATCATGATTTAATTGCTAAATCAAAAAAGGCTATTGAAGGCAATGGTAAAGTTAAATTTAAATCAAACATTTCTAATGTTGACAGAGCTGTTGGCGCTATGCTTTCCTCACATATTGTCAAAACTAGAAATGGTAATAATCTAAAAAATGGCTCAATAGATATTGATTTTAAAGGCTCTGCAGGTCAGTCTTTTGGGGCATTTCTTGCAAATGGAGTAACTCTATCGATTGAGGGTGATGCTAACGATTATGTTGGTAAGGGCCTGTCTGGTGGTCGGATTGTTATTTATCCACCAAAAGATTCCACCTACTTAGCGCATAATGAAATTATTGCTGGAAATGTTTGTGGATATGGTGCTACTGGAGGTGAAATGTATTTATCAGGACAGGTTTCAGAGCGTTTCTGTGTCAGAAACTCTGGACTGATTGCTGTTGTTGAAGGAATTGGCGATCATGGTTGTGAATATATGACAGGTGGGCGCGCAGTAATACTGGGCGAAGTTGGTCGTAACTTTGGCGCCGGGATGAGCGGCGGAATAGCCTTTGTATATAATCCTAACCTAACTCTTCAGGGGAGGTCTAATGCATCTACGATAGACTTTGATCCAATGGATAAAGAATCCACTTCAGAGTTATTTGAATTTATAACCAATCATTTCGAATTGACTGGCTCAAAAATAGCTGAAAAAATACTCAGCAATTGGAATGAAGAAATAACTCATTTTGTCAAAGTAATGCCAAAAGCTTTAAAAGAAGTTCTTGCGGCCAAAAGTAAGCAGTTACTTCAAGCAAGTTAGATAGGTATTGCGTCGATTACATCAGCGCTTGCGCCCAAGACACTATTTACTCCATCGCCAACTACTGGTATTACAGATACAACTGCTCCAGTAACCCTCATAGGAACAGTAACAACTTTAGTAAAAACGCAGCCTGATAGGTACAAAGCTATTAAACCAAATAAAATAATATTTTTCATGATTGCCTCTCTAAGACGAGAAAGTGATAAGCATGCTGATTCGAAGCATCAGGAAGATGGGACTCACAGCTAACCTGGTGCCAATCCGACTCATCATATTTAGGAAAATAGATATCCCCATCAAATTTACCTTCAATCTTTGTAATATAAAGTCTACTAACTTGGGGCAATAATTGCTCGCAAAGACTTGCTCCCCCAATGATCATTACCTCATCTTCATCTTTAGTGATTGAGAGGACCTCATCAATGCTAGTTATGACTTCACAACCTGTGATTAAAGTTTTTAAGTTTCGAGAAATTATAATATTACGACGATTTGGTAAAGGCCTGCCAATAGAGTCATATGTTTTTCGACCCATTACAATTGACTTTCCCGTAGTAATTTTTTTAAAATAAGCAAGATCTGCAGGAAGATGCCATGGCAACTTATTGTCTTTACCAATCAGACGATTTTCATCCATTGCGACTACTATTGATAAGCTCATAAATTCTGCCTGATTGAAGTAAAATATTAGAATATTTTACAATTTTTAAACTTCTAGTGTCACTCATTCTAGCCTCATCGTCGCCATTTAGAAAAGCTATTTTAGAGAAGCTTCGTATTGACTTTAAAGCAGCAGCGCCAAACATTAATGAAAGTAGAAAAAATGGAGAGTCTCCTTTTAATTTAGTTAATCGCTTATCTAAAGAAAAGGCTCTAGAGGTAGCCAAATCTCATTCAGGTTTAATTATTGCATCGGACCAGGTAGCTACACTTGGCAATGGAAATAATGAAGATGATGAAATATTTACAAAGCCAGGTAGTCATGAGAATGCTTTTTTGCAGCTAAAGAAAAGCTCTGGAAAAACTATTACATTTCTTACTGGATTGGTTCTCTTGAATACTGAAACCTTAAAAATTCAAACTCATGTTGAGCTTTTCAAAGTTACCTTTAAACAACTTTCTGATAATCAAATTTTGTCCTACCTAAATAAAGAAGATGTTCTTAATTGTGCTGGTAGTTTCAAGTCTGAAGGACTAGGAATTGCATTATTTAGTAGCATGGAGGGCAACGACCCTAACAGCCTAATTGGACTTCCAACAATCCAACTTATTAAAATGCTAGCTAAGGAAAATGTTCATATCTTATGAGCATTTTATATTCAGAAGAATTTAAGCCCTTCTCATCTGGCTTAAAAAATTATTGGGGATCTCTTTATGGCTCCTCTGAAGCACTAGCGCTTATTGAATTTGCTGAATCTCAAAAGCAAGTAGTGCTCTATATTGCAAAAGATATTACTCATTATGATGAGGTTAGAAAAGCACTCAATTTTTTTAACACCTCTTTAGAAATATTAGATTTTTCAAGTTGGGAGGTTTTAGCTTTTGACCATTTCTCACCACATCCAGATATTGTCTCATCGAGGTTAGAAACACTTTCAAAACTGCCCTCTCTTAAATCTGGCATCGTAATAACAACACTTGAGACGTTATCGCAAAGATTGTGTCCAAAAAATTATATTGAAATATATAGCCTTCACCTAAAAACTAAACAAAATCTTGAGATTAAGTCCTTTTCTGAAAGTCTTATAAAAATAGGATATCGCAGAGTTACAACTGTAATGGAGCAAGGTGAGTTCTGCATTAAGGGCGCCCTAATTGATTTGTACCCAATGGGCACTAAAAATCCATATCGAATTGACCTATTTGATAATGAGATAGATTCAATCAGATCTTTTGATACATCTTCGCAGAGGTCAATTGAAATTATTAAAGAAATCAAACTACTGCCTGCTCGAGAATTTGCAACAGATAGTGACAGTATTTCAATCTTTAAAGATAACTATTTATCTGAATTTGGAAATACTGATGGATTCATTTATAGCGAAGTTAGTGAAGGACGTTATCCAGGTGGAATAGAATTTTATTTACCTTTATTTTTTAAAAAAACTGAAACTCTATTTGATTATATTTTGGGTGAGCCTGTAATCTTTTATCAAAAAGGACTTAACGAAGCGATGGAGCTTCAAGCTAAAGAATTATTAGAGCGTTTTGAATATTGTAAAGGTTCACTAGAAAGACTCCCTCTAGAAATTAATAAAGTATTTTTAAACACTGAAAGATTTTTCAAAAAACTTTCAGATAAAAAGCAAGTACAAATACAAAGCTCAAAAATAGAAAAAGCAGAAGGCTATAACTTCTCATCTTCTATCCTTCCCCCACTTAAAATAGAAGCTCAAACAAAAAAGCCACTTAATAAGTTAATTAAGTTTATTGAAAATTTTGATGGGCAAGTATTAATCGTTTGTGAATCAGAAGGCAGGCAAAGTGTTCTCACTGATCTACTTTCCACTCATCAACTTAAAGTAAACGACTGCTCTCATTGGAGTGACTTTCATAGTCAAAATAATGGGCTCTGCATTACTAATGCAAGCCTGAGTGAAGGCGTTCTTTTTGAGAAGATTGCAATTATTACTGAAAATAATTTGTTTGGAAAAGATGCTGTAAAACAGCGGAGAAGACGAAGAGCAAAACATAAAGATTTTGATGAGGCAATTAAAAGTCTTGTTGAGATTCAGTTAGGTGATCCTGTCGTTCATGAGCATTATGGTGTTGGCCGATATTTAGGACTTAAAAGTCGAAGTTTTGATGGCAATCAACAAGATTTTCTGTCACTTGAGTATGCAAATGGCTCAGTACTAATGGTTCCCATTGCAGCGCTTAACCTTATCTCTAGATACTCTGGTGCAAGTTCAGATAATGCCCCTCTTCATAAGCTAGGAAGTCAGCAGTGGACCAAAGCAAAAAGAAAGGCAGCAGAAGCACTTTATGATGTTGCCGCTGAACTATTAGAAATTTATGCAAAGCGTCAATCTCAAAAAGGATTTGCTTATCCAGCGCCAAATGACTCTTATAGTTCTTTTGTATCTAGCTTCCCATTTGAGGAAACACCAGATCAATTAAAAACAATGGATGATGTTCTTTTAGATATGCAATCTGAAAGACCAATGGATCGACTGGTATGTGGAGATGTTGGGTTTGGTAAAACTGAAATTGCAATGAGAGCTGCTTTTATAGCTGTTGAATCTGGCAAGCAAGTTGCAATTCTTGTTCCTACGACACTTTTAGCTAACCAACATGAACAAACTTTTAATGACCGCTTCTCCAAATTTCCAATTGTAATTAAATCTCTTTCAAGATTTCAAAACACAAAAGAACAAAGTGAAATTAAATCTCATCTTAATGATGGAAAGATTGACATTATTATTGGGACTCATAAACTGATCCAAGGAACTATTAAATATCATAACTTAGGTTTGATTATTATTGACGAAGAACATCGATTTGGGGTAAAGCAAAAAGAAGCACTTAAAAAAATCCGCGGTCAAAGTGATATATTGACCATGACTGCAACACCTATTCCTAGATCACTAAACATGGCGTTAGGCTCACTTCGAGAAATGTCAATTATTGCTACTCCTCCAGCTAAAAGAACAGCAATACAGACCTTTGTTGATGAATGGGATAAAAATACTATCAAGGAAGCATGCTCTCGTGAGTTGCATCGAGGTGGGCAAATTTTTGTTGTTCATAACGATATTGATACAATTGATAATATGGCAGAATCTTTGAGCAACCTGATGCCAAATCTAAAAGTTCGAATTGCGCACGGCCAAATGCCAAGCAAAGAGCTTGAGCAAATAATGGCCGATTTTTATCATCAGCGCTTTCAGCTTTTAGTTTGCACTACAATTATTGAAACTGGAATTGATATTCCAAGTGCTAATACAATTATTATCAATAATGCACAAAACTTTGGGCTTGCTCAGCTTCATCAACTTCGAGGCAGGGTTGGCAGATCTCATCATAAGGCATACGCTTATCTTATAATTAAGTCTCACCAGTCAATTACAGCAAACGCAAAAAAACGACTAGATGCCATAGCTTCACTAGAAGAGCTTGGAGCCGGATTTATGCTAGCAAATCATGACCTTGAGATTAGAGGTGCCGGAGATCTTTTGGGAGAAAATCAAAGCGGTAAAATATCAGAAATTGGGTTTAATTTATATCATGACTTATTAAAGCGCACCATTCAAGCAATAAAAAACAATACCAAATTTGATATTAAAGATGCATTAGTTGAAGAAGTTGAAATTAATTCAGGAATTGCTTGCATCATTCCTGATACTTATCTACCAGATGTCCATGAGAGATTAATTCTCTACAAACGAATTGCAAGTGCTGGAAATGATGATGAATTAAAAGATCTAAAAATAGAAATGATTGATCGCTTTGGCCTCCTACCAGATCAAACTAATAACTTATTTGAATCGACCTCATTAAAAATACAATCTAAGGAAATAGGGATACTCAAAATTAATAT
>OJBV01000135.1_pt1 | contig 14428 bp, 15 predicted proteins | sample 1590821 | NCBI WGS metagenome assembly OJBV01 (sample SAMN05416694, study PRJEB24817) | seawater metagenome | isolation source: Sea water | place: Canada:Atlantic | collected 2013-07
CGAAGCCGACTGAGAATGTTGTAGCGAAGCCGACTGAGAATGTTGTAGCGAAGCCGACTGAGAATGTTGTAGCGAAGCCAACTAAAAAACCAGCACGTAAACCAGTCAAAAAGGCTCCTACAAAAGCATCAATTAAAAAATCTGAAAATTCTGATGAAAAAGCTTCAATTAAGCCTGATTTAAAAAAGTCAGAAAATTCTGATGAAAAAGCTTCTTAAAAGTTTATGAACAAATATGCAGTAATTGGTAATCCAGTTCATCACAGCATATCTCCAATGATTCATGCCCAATTCTCTAAGGAGTTTGGGCTTGAAATTTCATATGAAAAAATACTTTCACCAATTAATGGATTTCAAGACACAGTAAAGAAATTTATTGATTCTAATGGTCAGGGTTTTAACATTACCCTGCCATTTAAAATTCAGGCACACAATCTATCAAAAAGCTTAACACCAAATGCAAAGGCTGCTGGGGCGGTAAATGCTATAAAAATAAAAGACAACACTTTGATTGGTGAAAATACTGATGGGAATGGATTAGTGAATGATTTTACAAATAATTTAAATCAATCCTTGAAAGGAAAGGAAATCCTAATTATTGGCGCAGGAGGTGCAACACAAGGAATTCTTAAGCCAATACTTGATTGTAATCCCGAAAAAATATTATTAGCAAACCGAACCAAAGAAAAATCTTTAAAGCTTGCGAGCAAGTTTCTAAAGTATGGAAAAGTTTGTGGCTTTGGGTTGGACCAAATTAAAGCCAAACCAGTTGATATAGTTATTAATGCGACCAGTGCATCTATTGATGGGAATATCCCTAATATTCCAAAAGGTGTTGTCGAGGGAGCCCTATGTTACGACTTGATGTATGGCAGAGAAACCCCCTTCATGAAGTGGGCAAATGAAAACTCTGCTAGAAAAGTTAGTGATGGACTTGGAATGCTCGTAGAGCAAGCAGCACTCTCGTTTTCTTTTTGGCTAGGGAAAAACCCACAGACTAAACCAGTAATCGAATTAGTCAGGGCGAAAGGCGACTAATATCCCACCCATTATCTTTACGCTCGTATATGAGCCGATCATGAAGCCTGCTTTCTCTTCCTTGCCAAAACTCAATACTTTGAGGAACTACTCTATAACCACCCCAAAAATCAGGTAGTGGAATCTCTCCATTAGCAAATTTTTTTTTCATTACTGCAAACTGATCAACCAAAATTGCTCTGGAAGATATTTTTGATGATTGTTGAGATGACCATGCACCAATTTGAGAGTCTTTTGGCCTCGAAGAGAAATATTTTAAAGATTCTAACTTTGTAATCTTCTCAACACTTCCAATAATTTTGACTTGCCTTTCTAAGGCAAGCCAGGGAAATAAAAGAGCAGCCTGGGGATTGTTTTGAAGTTGTTTTGATTTTTTAGACTCGTAGTTTGTGAAAAATACAAAGCCCTTATCGTCAAAAAATTTAAGAAGGACGGTTCTAATTCCTATATAGTCATCTGACGTAGCAAGACTCATTGCACTAGGCTCTATAATATTAGCTTCAATAGCCTGGTCAAACCATAATGAAAACTGTTCGATTGGATTACTTTTAAGGTCATCTTTTACGATACCACTTTTGAGATACTCCTTTCTTAGATTACTTAAATCACCTGTCATATAATTTCCTTCAAAAAGGGATTAAATTACTTTTTTTTGATTCTGTTAGATGCTTTGTGATGAGAGACTTAACTGGAGGAAAGCGATCCGCAAACTTTAAGACTAACTTTCTAACTTTTTTAGCTATGGCATCATCATTAGTAAACAAAGAAACAACCCCATTTGTACCAAAGTACATCAATCTAGATAAATGTATTTGTTTATTTTCAAATTCCTTTAAAACTGAGTCTGAACCAATATCATTACCATTTTGAGAGGCTTTAATAACTGCGAGTGAGAGAATGTCTTGCCCTCTTAACCCTAAATTAAAACCATGTGCTGTAACAGGATGCATTCCAACTGCGGCATCACCAATTAAAGCAAAACGAGTAGCTCTGAATTTTTGAGCATAAACGCCAACTAATGGATAAGAATGCCTTTTACCAATTTGTTTCATTTCACCTAAAATCCCATTAAAGCCATCACTAGCCTGTGCACAAAACTTCGTCTCGTCCATATTTAACATTTCGTCTGCCTCGTCAGTTGGGACCGTAAGAACAACAGATGATATATTACCATTTAAGGGTAACAGCGCTAAAGTGTGGCCATAATTAAAGCACTCAAGAGCAGTTTGATTATGAGATTTTTCATGAGAGACTCTTGTAATTATCATTACCTTAGAGAAGTCTTTCATCGTTGATGATATGCCCATCTTTCTGCGTATTTCTGAAAACCGACTATCTGCAGCAACTATAAGCTTTGAATTTATAGTTTTACCATTTGAAAGAGTAATCTCAGCATTAGAAGAACTTGTGTTAAGAGAGTCAACTGCTAAGTCATTAATAATAGTTATATTATCTGCACTTGATGCTTTTTGATATAAAGCAAGCCTAATTAAATTATTTGGAACAAGATATCCAAGAGCATCAATTGAAGTTTTATTTGCTTCAAAATTTAATAATGATTCTGAATCACCATCAAAAACTTTTGCCTCCCTAAGTGGGCTTACTTTAGTCTGATCTATAAGACTCCAAACACCAAGTTTTTGAAGTATCTTCAATGAATTATGAGTTAAAGCAGTCTCTCTTCCATCTGGCTTTGGGTCTGAAATCGAAATATGAGGCGATTTTTCAACCACAAGTATCTTTTGATTCTGATTAGCTAATGAGCATGCAAAGCTAAGTCCTGCTGGACCTGCACCAATAATTATCACATCATAAATATTATCAGTATTATTATTTTTCATAGTATTTAAATGTAAAAACTAAGCTTATTAGTTTTTTACTTTTGACTCTTCAATTTTTTTAAGCCAGTACGCACTTTTTTCAAGATTTTTCTTAGTTCCAATACCTTCTTGATACATCTGGGCAACTTTAATTTGAGAGTCTAAATTACCACTCCTTGCAGCTTTAAGATAGTATTCATAGGCTTGCTCAAAATTCTGTGAAACTCCTTCTCCAGATTCATACATTTGTGCCAAATTATGCTGAGCATCTGAGTAACCATTGTCCGCAGACAAACTAATCCAGCTAAATGCTTTATTAAAGTCAATATTTACCCCGGCACCAAGATAATAAATAGCCCCTAAAGTATATTGCGCTTTTGGATGAGATTTGTTTGCCGCATTCTGGACATATTTAAAACCTTTAATGTCGTTCTGAACGACACCTACACCAGTGATATACATTATTCCAAGAGCAGTCATTGCATTTAAGTCACCTGTTTTAGCACCTAATTCAAATGCTTTAAGTGCCTTTTCATAATTTTTTTGTTCTACTAATTCAATTCCTCTTTCATACAAACTATCTTCAGCACATACTGGAGATAGCAATAAAAAAGAAAAAGATATCAGCAATAAGACTTTAGTTAGAGAGATGTTGAATAATTTAGCTGTATTGTTCATTTTGGATTTAAATAATATTGTTTTTAAAATATTATAATTATTTTACAGTTTTTTTTAGATTCTAAGCATCACCTCTTGGTACAAATTCTAAAACAGTTGCATTAATACAGTACCTTGGCATTCCGTCAGGACCGTCATTAAATACATGGCCTAAATGAATATCAGAACTTAAAGATCTTATTTCTGTTCGTGTCATACCATAACTAAGATCAATAACTTCATAAACCTCGTTACGCACAGGCCTTGTAAAGGACAGCCAGCCAGACTTTGAATCAAATCGATCTGCGGTATCAAAAAGAGGCCTTCCAGAGAGCTTATCTATAAAAACACCATCAGGTGTATTCTTAAAAATTTCATACTGTTCACAGAACCTTCTATCTGTTCCTTCATTAAATGCAACATTGAAAGCCTCAGAATTTTTACCTAATTTAAATTCACCCAATGCTTTATAAAAGTCATCAGAAGACATTATTCCTTGATGTGCCCATACTTCCTTTCCATCCTCTATTAGAAAAATAGTAGGTGTAGCCCATGTCTCTGTAATTAGCTCAAAGCCTTTCAATGACGATGCTGGCGCTGATCTTAATGGAATAGTTCCCTTATATTTTGATGTTACTAGTTTTTCGAACTCAAGACAAAATAAGCATGTACCCTCTACTTCTGGGCCAATAACAACAATTTCTTTTCCACCTAAAGGTGATATATCTGCAACCAATGATTCTTTTGGAGCTTGCTCAATAAAAGTAACGCCCGTAGAATGATCAGGGCAGTAACCATTTGGATTTCTCTTCAAGTAATCTTGATGGTAATCTTCAGCTGGCCAAAATTTTTCTAAAGCTGCCATCTCAGTCATAATTTCACCATAACCTTTTGCTGTTAATAGCTTTTGGTAAAGTTGACCCGTTCGATTTGCAATTTCTTTTTGCTCATCATTAGTCCAATAAATTGCAGAACGGTAGTTATTTCCAACATCATTACCTTGTCTATTTAATTGTGTTGGATCATGAATCTCCCAAAAATTTTTCAGTAATTGTTCTGTGGAAACTCTGTCGGTGTCATAAATAACTTTAACTGTCTCTGTGTGGTTAATTAAAGTATTTTTTTTGGTTGATTTTTCTTTATCAGATAATCCAATATTTTTAAGAACAGAAAGAAAACTTTCGCTTTGGATTCTTCTATTATCGAGAACATCCTGATAGGTTGGATTCTCATAATTTCCACCAGAGTAGCCAGATACAACGTCAACAACACCCTCAATATTTTCAAAGTTTTTTTCAACACCCCAAAAACATCCTGCAGCAAAAAAAATTTCTAGAATCACAAGCCCAACCTGTACTTAAATATATTAATAAAATATTCTACACATGGTAAATGAATATAAAGTGTTTAATATGTGAAGAATAAAGAACTTATAGAGAGGCAATAATTTTGAAAGTTACGCAAAATTTGAATGAAGGAATAAAAGCTTTATTAATAAATATAGTAGCTATATTTAAACCATCAGTTTCATTAAAAATTAATTAGCAACCTTTAAATAACCCTTTATATAGCTTGAGGGAATAGAAACTCTACTAGATATTGAAGCTTTAGAGTTAAAGTCCATTGAAAGACCTTGTTCCATATTTTCTTTCAAAAAACTATCGCTTAAATCTAATTCCACTATTTCATTATAGTCACAGTCAAAGGAAGAGCAGCCGGAAGCCTTAATGGCAATTAAAGTAACATCCATTTGGTTTTCATTGTCACAGCGATTCCATTTATCGCAATAATTAGCTGAAGAGTAGTTTCTTCTTTCGTCTGAAGTGTACGTAATTGAAAAATTAAGTTTATGCTGAGTCAAGCCACTATTATTGTCTTTAAAGCCAAGTAAAAAATAATCTAAATTTTCAGGGTTTCCAATCATATTTCTTTTCTTAATCTCAGAAATTTTTGGCCCTACAAACTTTAAATTATCATCTGAAACTTCAACCATTTCAGCATAGATAGCAACATTCTCTGCTTCAATAGCAGCATTATCAGCTTTTAACTTTCTAGCTTCCAGCGCTTTAACTACAGTAGAAACTAAAACTGGGTCCATTAGCTTATTAGCCTCTTTTAGGCTTTCCGTATGAGATAGATTTAAAGCAATAATTCTATCTATTTGAGTTTTAGAAGGGCTAACGGGTGAACTAAGCTCTGCATAGTCGATTGAAGAGCAACCAACTAATGCAATTGATAATAAAGAAATTTGGAGAAAATTTTTCATATTTTTTTAAGCCCTTTAAATTAAAAATAAGTGGTAGTCACGGTCAGATTTGAACTGACGACTTCCACCATGTCATGGTGGCACTCTAACCAACTGAGTTACGCGACTAAAGTGATGAATTATACTGCTTCGAAGGAAGAGCGAATAATTTTTTGAATGTTAGTTGCAGCTTCATAGCGATTTTCTGCATTTTTAATTGGCCTCCCAACTACAATATAGTCAGAACCACTCTTAAAAGCCGTCGCAACATCCACAACTCGCTTCTGATCATCATCATTAGCTACTGGACGAATACCTGGGGTTACCGCTATAAGCTTATTATCAACATGTTCACGAATATATGGGACTTCTAAGCCAGAGGAAACAATGCCATCACAGCCAGCCTCAAAAGCTCTTTTAGCTCTCGAAATAACCAAGTCTTTAACATCACAATCAAAACCTAAGTCGTCTAAATCACCCCTATCTAAGCTCGTTAAAGCAGTAACAGCAAGAATCTTCAAATTATTTTTATTTTCAACCGCTTTCTCCATTAGGGCTTGATTACCATGAATAGTTGCAAAAGTTGCGCCATAATCACTTAGCCTTGCAATTGTCCTACCAACTGTCTCTGGTACATCAAAAAATTTTAAATCCACAAAGACCTTTTTGTCATTTGCAATTAGCCAATTTAGTAATTCAAAGTATTGGCCTGTCATTAAAAGCTCCATGCCAATTTTATAAAAATTAACACTGTCATCAAGCTCTGTGACAATTTTTTTGGCTTCTGAGACTTCAGGAACATCTAATGCAAAGATTAAACGATCTTCAATTTTAATATCTTTCATGAGTTTTTAATAATTTAAAAAAGGGCTATTACAGTAAATTTATGACTGACTTGATTATATAGATAAGGGCAATAACTAGACTGAAGAAATATATTTTTTAGTCGCATTAAATAAAATTTTTGCAGCGCGCCCACCCAAATGAATTTGATCAAATAGCAGCCACTGCCCTTTTGACTTTGCTATTTCATCCCATGACTTTTTAAAAATATAGTGGTGCATCATTCCGCCATAAATTCTTCTAATAATTGGAAGTGAGTTTGGATCATAATCACTTTTAACTGGGTAAGTTCTTTTAGATAAATCATCCCATAAAAGGTTTGAGACTGGAATAAGGTTAATGTTTTTATTATTTGCTGTTAACTCTATGAAGTCATTGAATTTTCTTAAATGCTCATTAATTGCAGAATCTTTATTCTCACCAATAGGCGGAAGTGTGCATAAGGCAATTTTTGATGTATCTTTAAGTCTATCAAGAAGTTTGGGTAATAATTTCTGGTAGTTTTCAAAAGTTGGAGTTTCTGGCAATTTATTTTTTGACTTGTAACGCTCCCCTGACTTTTTATTGAAAGAAGCCATTGCATCATTAGACCCAATCATCAGGATGATTATGTCAGGATGGCAATTTATAATTGACTCTATCCTCTTAATTACTTGCCATACTACGTCACCATTAATACCTTCATTAAGAACTGTATCTTCTGGATATTCATTACGGAGGCCTTCAACCCAGCATTCTCCAATATTTCCATGTGTTAATGAGTCTCCAATACAGGCTATAACTCGACCAGATTTTAAAGGTAGCTCCTTAGATAGATCATCAGCCCTTCCATTTGGAGGGGTTGCTGCAATAGAGGAAACATAGAAAAAAGCAACTGTAATTAAAATTACAGTTGCTATTAATAAATATAAGATAAAGAGAAGCACTAAGACTTAAAGCTCAGCTAGGACAAATTAATTACCAAGACCGTCAACAGTTACCTCAATCTTTATAACATCTTTAGAAGGCCTTCTGTTAGTTTTAAAGCTAACATCACGACCAGCATAGTCAACTGTAACCAAATAATGACTTAGTCTTTTTTCAATGACTTGTCTAACCTTTGTTTCGCAGACTTCTTGCCTAATTATTTTTTGTCCAGTAGTGTTGGCTTTTTTTTCTGCATCATTCGCAATTGAAGCGCCCATAAGAGCACCAAATAAAGTCAAAGCATCCTTACCATCGCCTTTACCAAGTTTATTTCCTATTGCGCCTCCAATAGCAGCCCCAAATAATTCATTGGTTGCACTACCATCACCATTATTTTGAACAGTTTCCTGAATATAACACTCTTGATAAGGCTCATCGACTCTATAGTTTTTATAGACTTTTTCAACGGATGTAACAGTCGCAGAATCTACAAAGCTACCTGCAAAAGACAATTGAGACGTAAGTACAAATAAAGAAATTAGTGAATATTTTAAGATCGCTTGCATAAGTATGCTCCAATAATGTTTAACCCCTATAATGTAAATTATATACTTTTTTGGAAATATTTTTGGAATTAGTTAACAATACTTTGTATTATATTCATGACCCAATGTGCTCGTGGTGCTGGGCATTTAAGCCAACATGGCATAAAGTTTTAAAAGAATTACCGAGTCATATAAATGTTAATTATCTATTAGGTGGGCTGGCCCCTGATAGCGATTTACCAATGCCTTTAGAAACTCAAAAATATGTTCAAGACAATTGGATAAAAATTCAAAAAATTGTCCCTGGTACAGAATTTAATTATGATTTTTGGACTCTAAATGAACCCAGGCGCTCAACATATCTCTCCTGTAGGGCAGTTATTGCTGCAAAAAAACAGCACCCTGATTTTGAAGTTTTAATGACTGAACAAATCCAAAAAGCTTATTATTTAAATGCCCTAAATCCCTCAAATGAAGATATATTAATTAACATTGCTCGGGATATAGGGCTAAATGAAGACTTATTTAAGGAGGATCTAAAATCGAGCGAAGTTAATGATCTTCTTCTTAATCAGATTCACACCACAAAAACCATGCCAATAAACGGCTTCCCATCATTAGTTCTAGTTAGAGAGAACAATCTTGAAAGGATAAATATTGACTACTTAAATTCTAATTATATTATTAATCAAATAATCACTTGAATAATTACTCATAAGTGGCAATAATATACCGCTTGCCTTGGTAGCTCAGCTGGATAGAGCGCTCGCCTCCTAAGCGAGGGGTCTCAAGTTCGAATCTTGACCAGGGCACCAAACTTAAAGAGCTCTTACTGTCAAAATCCCCTCAACTCGTTGTATATTTTCAATAGCAGTATTTGAAATTTCATTTTCAAGATCAATAAGTGTGTAGGCAAAATCTCCTCTAGACTTGTTAATCATATCAAGAATATTAGCCTCTTCCTCAGCTATGGCTTTTGTTATTTGACGAACCATATTCGGAATATTTCTATGGGTAATAGCTAATCGCTCTTTGCCATCTCTAGGCATCCTTGCATCAGGAAAGTTTACAGAATTCACAATATTTCCATTTTCAAGATAATCTTTAATCTGTTTAGCAATCATCACAGCGCAATTATCTTCAGCTTCAGATGTTGAGGCCCCAAGATGGGGAAGTGCAATGACTCTTTCATGATTTTTTTTGTCATTAATTGGAAAGTCAGTGACGTAATACTTTACTTTTCCAGAATCAAGAGCTTTCATTAATGCGTCTTCATCAACAATCCCATCTCTTGACATGTTAATTATTACTGAGCCCTCAGGTAACAAGGCAATACGTTTTGCATTTAATAAGTTTTTAGTTTCATCAATTAAGGGAACGTGAAAAGAAACAAAATCACTCTTAGAAAATAATTCTTCTATAGTAGTCGCATCTTCAACTTCAGAAGAAATTTTCCAAGCATTCTTCTTAGTGATTGATGGGTCAAAACCAATAACATCCATTCCAAGGATGCTAGCTGCATTTGCAATTTCAACACCAATAGCACCAAGACCAACAATTCCTAATGTCTTTCCTGGCAATTCCGAGCCTGAATATTGTTTTTTTCCATCCTCTACGGTTGCCTTAAGGTTCTCAAGGGGTAAATTATTTACATAGTTCCATGCCTGGCAAATATTACGACTAGCAAGAAGCATTGAAGAAATAACAAGCTCCTTAACTGCATTAGCATTTGCGCCTGGAGTGTTAAATACTACCACTCCTTTATCACTCATTTTTTCAAGTGGGATATTGTTCACTCCTGCTCCAGCGCGGCCAATAGCTTTAAGGTTTTCCCCAGTTTCTAATTCATGCATCTTGGCGCTTCGAACAAGTATTGCGTCTGGGTTATTATCTTTAACTGTTACATCATAAATATCACTAGAAAATTTATCTAAACCTAGAGATGAAATGTTATTTAAAACTTGTACTTTAAGCATTACCCAAAATCCTTTTCAAAATCAATCATAAAATTAACTAAGGCATCAACGCCCTCTTGAGGCATTGCGTTATAAATGCTAGCCCTCATTCCTCCAACACTTCGATGACCTTTAAGTGCAAGTAATCCTGCTTCTTTTGAGCGTTCTAAAAATAAGCCATTTAGACTGTCATCTGCTAATAAAAATGGAACATTCATCCAAGAGCGATATTTAATTGAAACTGGGTTTGAATAAAAATCAGAGTTATCAATTGCCGTATAAAGTGTTTTTGCTTTCGTATGATTTATTTTTTGAATCACACTCAAGCCTCCCTGCTCTTTAAGCCATTCAAAAACGCGTCCAGCAGCATACCATGGGAAAGTGGCAGGAGTGTTAAACATAGACTCATTGTTAGCTTGAGTTGAATAGTCAAAGAGTTTTGGTTGTCCTTTAACTACGTTACCAATTAAGTCTTCTCTTACAATAATAATTGTTAAGCCAGCAGGTCCAATATTTTTTTGAGCGCCTGCATAAATAACACCGTATTTAGAAACATCAATCTCTCGAGAAAGAATCGTTGAGGACATATCAGCAACTAATGGGATATCAACTTCAGGAATATAATCAAACTCTAGTCCAGCAATTGTTTCATTTGGGGTGTAATGAAGATAAGCAGAATCTTGATCAATATTCCAATTTTTAAAATCATCAATATCAGTAAAATTATTCTCTGAGCTATCTGTACAAACATTAACTTTACAATAACGCTGCGCTTCAGCAATTGCTTTTACTGACCAGTGCCCTGTATTTGCATAGCAAGCTTTAGACTTTCCTCTTAACAGATTAATTGGAACCATTGAAAACTGAGCAGAGGCGCCACCCTGAAGAAACAAAACCTTGTAATTATTTGGAATATTTAAAAGATCTCTCAAATCCTTTTCAGATTTTTGAGCGGCCTCCATAAAGTCAACTCCTCGATGCGAAATTTCCATTACTGAGGCTTTCGAGTTTCCATACTCAATAAGCTCTTGCTGAATTTGTTTAAGTACTAAAGTAGGCAGCATTGCTGGCCCAGCACTAAAATTATATGTTTGTGTCATAATAGATAAATGGCTTTAAACCTTTTTTTCAAAATTAAAAAAAAACGCTCAGCTGTGCTCAATCTTGATAAGCCCATCCAAACGTCAATGTTTTAGCAAAAATAACCTTCGTTGGTTATAAATTGTGATTGATTATACCTAAGCCAAAATGAACTTAAATTTACCTTTTATGTCAATTTGTTACATTTTTTAAATTATGAATTTAAGATAAAGTGACTAAATATGAAATAAAAAAAATATCAGATCCTGTAAAATATTGATGCTGACAACCTTAGCAAATCATTCATTTATTAATGGAAACACTCATAATCCATACTCAAGATTTAATTATTGCTGAAAAGCTTACAAGAAGCCTTAAAGGCGACTTGGAAAAGCGAAAAAATCACTTTAGAATCCATACTAACTTTAATTTTACTATTGAAAAACTAAGACTTGAAAATACAGTTGACATAAATTTACATCATAAGAAGTTTAATTTTTCAGATATTAAGTTAGTGGTTAGTGATATGGACTCAACCTTAATAACAATTGAGACGATTGATGAGATTGCTAAGGAGTCAGGAATGTCCAGTGAAGTTGCTTTAATTACTGAACAAGCAATGCAGGGTAATCTGGATTTTACTGAGTCCTTTAAAAAAAGGGTATCAATACTTAAAGGAGTCAACACTTCAGCATTTGAGTCTGTTTATACTAACTCTTTAAAATTAAGCCCTGGAGCCAAAGAGCTAATCAATTTCTTTAAATCAATAAGTGTAAAGTCAGCCATTATCTCAGGTGGCCTGAGTTATTTTGCTGATCGCCTTCATAAAAGTTTAGGAGTGGATACCTTTAGAGCCAACAATGTAGAGGTGACTAATAACTCCCTCACTGGAGCAGTCTTAGGAAAAGTTATTGATGCCAATGAAAAAGCAAATTATATTAATGAGCTATGTTCGCTTTACCAACTAAAAAGAGAGCAAGTCATTGCTATTGGTGATGGCGCTAATGATTTACAAATGATGAAAATTGCTGGCGTGTCTGTTGCCTACCATGCCAAACCCTTATTGCAAAAAAATTGTGATGTAATTATCAACTATGGTGGTCTCGACTCTGTGATTGATTTTTTTGAAGAAGATGGTTATTAATCAAACTAATTACAAAATATTTAATCTTAATTAAATATAAATTTTCATATAAAACTCATGAAAAATTCACTAAAATCTCAACAGTATTGTCTACACTGATAATCTCTTTTTTATTTATTTACACTCAATCATGAATATAAATTTTAAGTTATTTTCTATATTTTTAGCCCTTTTTGCAATGCAGGCTATGGCTGATAGTCATATGCATACTGTTAGCGGAACAGTTACTGGATGCTCAACTAAAAATGCGGTCCATGTTCTTATTTATGAAGAGTCGGGATGGAAGGGCATGAATCATAGTCAAGAAAAAATTTATGAGCCAAGTAAAAGCGGCACTTGTGATGTTTCTTGGAGCATGGAAGTTCCTTCGGGTCCATACGCACTTGCTTCATTTGAAGATGAAAATGGTAATGGTAAGTTGGACTTCTTTTTCTTTATCCCTAAGGAGCCAGCAGGCTTTTATCAATTTAGTGGAATGGGCGCTCCTAAGTTCGACAAGATGAAAATTGATGTTGATAAAGACATGGACAGCATTGAAATAGCTTTACCATAATATATTCAAACTAGTGTTTAAATACTTCTGACAGTGACTACTTCAATTATTGCTGGTTCTACGGGCCTTATAGGCGGAAATGTGATTAAAGTTCTGTCTAATAAAAAACAGAGCGCTATTGCTCTAACTCGAAGATCAATTCCCAACCTTCCGCCCAACATTACAGAAATGATTATTGATTTTGATGCTTTTGAAAAAAATGGCTCTCTGCCCTCTTGTAATAATGTATTTATTTGTCTTGGAACAACAATTAAAACTGCTGGGAGTAAAGAGAATTTTAGAAAAGTTGATATAGATTATTGCCTTAGTATTGCTAGAAAAGCCAAAGAATCGGGCGCTGAAACATTGAGTCTTATTTCTTCCATAGGTGCAAACAGTTCTTCAAAAAATTTTTATCTAAGGACAAAGGGTGAACTTGAAGAGTCCATTCAAAGTCTTGGCTTTTCAACAGTAAATATATTTAGGCCTAGTTTTTTAGTTGGAGAGCGCTCTGAAAAAAGACTAGCTGAAAAAATCGCAATAAATCTTGCCAAGATAATGGATCTTTTTTTAATTGGAACTGCAAGTAAATACAGAAGCGTTAAAGCAGAGTCTCTTGCTAAGACTATGGTTTTAAAAGCTGATGGTAAGCCTGGAATTAATTACTTCTACTTTGATGACTTTCTTAAATAACTCTATTTAAAAGTTACCAATACTTTTTACAAGAAGCTCTTTAACTATCCACTGAATTAATCTTATTCGAAATATAAGCTGTCACTGGTATAATATCCGCCATCTAAGTAACGTACATCAATAGGCAATGTCTGGCAATTCATTTGGAAAACTATTCACACTAACAACCGCTGGCGAAAGTCATGGTGATGCTCTTGTAGGCATTGTAGATGGTTGCCCTCCAGGAATGAAACTTAAAGAAGAGGATCTTCAAGGTGATTTAGATCTTAGAAAGCCAGGAAGCTCAAGACACACCACTCAAAGAAGAGAGTCAGATACAATTAAAATAGTATCTGGAACTTTTGAGGGTGTAACTACTGGAACCCCTATTGCCCTTTTGATTGAAAATACCGATCAAAGACCAAGAGACTACACAAAAATTGCAAACTCTTTTAGGCCTGGTCATGCAGATTTCACTTATCAACAAAAATATGGAATTAGAGACTATCGTGGTGGTGGCCGCTCTTCTGCTAGAGAAACTGCAATAAGAGTTGCAGCTGGGGGCATTGCTAAAAAATACCTAAAGGAAAAATATGGCATTGAAATTCGTGGGTACTTAGCCCAACTAGGACCAATTTCTTTTGAAAATTTTGACTGGAATGAAGTTCATAACAATCCTTTCTTTTGTCCTGATGCCAGCAAAGTAAATGAACTAGAAGACTATATGGATAACCTTAGAAAGTCAGGTGATTCAATTGGCGCAAGAATCAACATCGTTGCTAGCAAAATGATTACAGGACTTGGCGAGCCGATTTTTGATAGACTTGATGCTGATATTGCGCACGCAATGATGAGCATTAACGCTGTAAAAGGTATTGAAATTGGTGCTGGATTTAGTGTTGTTAATCAAAAAGGCTCGCTTCATAGAGATCCAATTACTCCTGAAGGATTTACGTCAAATAACTCTGGAGGGATACTTGGTGGTATCAGCT
>OJBV01000137.1_pt1 | contig 14272 bp, 12 predicted proteins | sample 1590821 | NCBI WGS metagenome assembly OJBV01 (sample SAMN05416694, study PRJEB24817) | seawater metagenome | isolation source: Sea water | place: Canada:Atlantic | collected 2013-07
CGGCAGCGTCAGATGTGTATAAGAGACAGGAATGATAAATTTAAACACTTTAATTACTTTGTCAATTAATAAAAATAAATACATAATAAAATAATGAATAAGACAACAGAACAAATACAACAAGAAAGGATTGATGTGCTTAACGAAACTATTGATGTAATGAATAGAATAATAAAAATCGACAAGGAGCATAAGCAACACCTTAACGAAACAATAAGCAACCAAGCAGAACAACTTCAGGTAGCATATACACGCATTGAATTAGGCAAACAAACTGAAAGTATTAATGCTGATACAATAGCTAAACTATTTGCAGCAGCTAAGAAAGACAAAGAAACAATAAACAACTACTTAAAAAGCAAATCGAATGAGTAAAGGCGAACTTAAACCAGTTGAAATAAATGATACATTTGCATTAATATTATTTGTTTTAGCCTTATTATTTGGATAAAATAAGACAATAAACACCTATAAAAGGCTCTTAATTGAGTCTTTTTTTTTGCTTAAAAATTAGTAAAGTGTTGTTGATTAAGTTTAAAATAGTAGTGTTATAGCGTTTTTTTCTCTTTATTCATACACTCTCACCCCAAAACCAAGCACAAAAACCAGTTTAAAAGTTCAGTTTTGAGCAATAAAACAAGCAAAAAGCTATGAAATTGATGTGAAATTGATGTAAAAAGAGGTTGTAAATCAGATACCGTAAACCGCTTACATACTACCCTTTTAGCACCCAAACGCACACACACAAAACCAAAGTTCAATTTTATAAAAGGTACAGTTTACAAGACACTTATGATATACGTGAGCGTAAGCGTAAACTAAACATCTATTATAAAGACAAGCATAAAGACTTTGCGATATGAGCAATGATGTTTACTAGAAGATTGAGTGGCTGTTATTATAACATTCTATTCTGTTAAGCTGTTGTTGCTTATACAGACTTTCATAGAGTTTATTAGACTGACTTCTTTAGAGTCTTATATAGGTTTTAATAAGAGGCACGAAGATAGTGTTTGAGAATTAAATAGTTTCACAGTTTTCGTACAAAAAGGTCGTATAGGGTAAAATGTTAAAAGATAAGTTAAATATAGGGCTATATAGTTACAAAAAAACTAGAGAAGTTCAATTTTATAACTTAATCATCACTACTAAAAATATCTGTTTGGTAATTGATTTCTTGTTCAGTTTCACTTCTTTTGTCAAGGTCGTTTATACCACACATACCATTGCAATCAAATAAAGGTTTAGGTTCTCTACCTTTCATCATAGATATATCTTTCATATCAGTATAGTCTTTATGTGGCTTTAAGAATACTAATCCACCTCCTTTGCTTTGGTCTTTCAACATTGTTATTGGTTTACCTTTTGCATCAGTTAGTTCGTGTTCCATATCTGCCATTGTATTGAACTTATCAGGAAAATCTCTCTGCATCTTTTGCCAGTATCCTATACCTCCCTGAACGCAACCTGTCTTAAAGCAATTATTGTTAAGAAATCCTAAGGAATACATATTAGGAACTTCTATCCCTTCATCTTGAACTATCTTAATACAATCTTTCTTATTTAAACCATACATCATTAAAGGGAATAATGGTCGTGTTTGAGAATGATTCAAAACCATACCCTTTGCTCTTTTATATTCATCTAATTCAAAACCAAATATCTGATGCTTCCATTCATTTGTCTTTTCCCAAGTTTCTCTAACCTGCCTCTTTAACTCAGAACTACAAACAGCACCCTTTGCATTATTAAGGGCTTTGTATCTTCTCCACACATCTTGTATGCTGTCGTGTTTAGCACTCTTAATCGTTTCTATATTTATACCATACCAATCCTCACACTCTTTCATAAATCTATAAGTATCATCATCTTCATTCATAGTATCAATAAAAATTACCCTTACATTTTCTTTACCATATAAATCTATTCCTATCTTACAGGCAACTGCACTTGTAATTCCACCTGACCACCATCCTATTATCTTATCATTCATAGTTGTATTGTTTTAGTTATTAGACTGCAAACATACACAAATAATCTTACAAAGTTCAATTTTATATCTTTATTGTGAATGAAGTTTGAAACAATGTTGTATATTGGCAAACTAAACGAATAATGATGTCAGAAGAAAAGAAACAAGTAGGTGATGAGGCTATGAAGAAGCGACCTAATAACATAGAAGATTATAATAAATCTGCAAAGTCTTTACTACCTAAGAATAATGAAACAAGAACACTAGCTAAGATGACTAGGAAGTCTTTAGCTTACGCTTTAGAAGGACAGCCTGTAAAGATTAAGATGGCTTTAGATATACTATTTGATGAAGACCCTCGTGCATACATAGATGCAATAGCTAAACTAATGAACTATGCAATGCCTAAACTATCATCAACAGAGATTAAAAGAGATTCAGAAACTAAGATTGAGATTAACTTAACTGAGGGTGCAACACTTGAAGATATTAAAAATCAAATTAGAGGACTAGAAGAAGCAGAAGATATTGACTATACAGAATTAGATGACTAAAAAAGCATTACTGAAGTTTGCACTAGAAAAGAAACTATGTGAGATGAGTTTCTATGAGTTCTTTAAAGCAGCGTGGATAGTAGTAGAACCAGCAGTACCACTTTCTACTAATTGGCATCATAAGTATATATGCGACTTACTACAAGCAGAATGTGAGAGAGTAATAGCACAAGAGCCTAAAACTAAAGATATTATTATTAACGTACCATTTAGAAGTACAAAGTCATTGATAGTAACTGTTATGTTTCCAGTATGGGCTTGGATAAAATCACCTAAACAAAGATTCATTACTTCTTCATACTCTGCAACTCTATCTATTGAACTTGCAACTAAGAGTAGAGATATTATATTTAGTGATTGGTTTAAGAGAAGATGGGGAGATGTATTTCATATTAAGAAAGACCAAAACCTAAAAGAGAGATACGAGAACAATTTTGTTGGAATGAGAAGAGCAACATCAGTAGGTGGTACTGTTACAGGGCAAGGAGCAGACTTTCTTATTGTAGATGACCCTCTTTCACCACAAATGGCTAATTCAGCAACAGAAAGAGAGAATGCTAATGAATGGTATAGGACTACATTCTATTCTAGGCTTAATCAACCTGATATTGGAGTTAGGATTATAATTATGCAAAGAGTACACGAAGATGACTTGACTGGGTTCTTATTAGGCAAAGAAACTAGATTAAAGTATAAACACATCTGTATTCCTGCTAAAAGTGGAGATGGTAACATAAAACCTGCATACTTAGAGAAGTTCTATGAGAAAGATACTCAGTTGTTTTGGAAAGATAGGTTTAGTCAAAAGATATTAGATGATTACAAAAGTGCATTAGGTAGTTATGGTTATGCTGGACAGCTACAGCAAACACCTACACCACTAGATAGTGGGATGATACATAAGGATTGGTTTAAGATTGATAGGTATAGAGTTGATGAAGCTATAGTTAATTTTGTAATTGACCCTGCATATACTGCTGACCAAAAGAATGACCCCTCTGCACTACTAGCATATACCTATAAAGAGAACAGATGGCAGATAGTAGACTGTGTTAATGTATATAAAGAGTTCCCAGACTTAGTAAAGTTCATTCAACAGTGGGTTCAAAAGAATGGATATACAAATAGGAGCAGAATATATGTAGAGCCTAAAGCATCAGGTAAGTCTATTGTGCAAACGCTAGTAAGAGAAACAGGACTTAATGTTAAAGAAGACAAACCACCAACTAAAGACAAGGTAGCAAGGGTGAGTGATGTAAGTGCATCTTTAGAGAGTGGTAGAGTTAGTTTGTTAAATGGAGATTGGAATGATGAGTTCTTAGACCAACTAGCTAAGTTTCCTGCAGCTAAACACGACGATATGGTAGACTGCTTAGTGATGGCAGTAAACAAAGAGATTTGGAGTGGTGGAGGTAAGGTTTTATATTTTTCATAATAATTTTCAGTTTGTTGGAAAACTGTGAAAGTGTTTCATAGTTAAATCACTATTTTTGCGTAGTTTTGAATAATTACTAAAAAATTATCAAAGAATTATGAAAAAGAAAGATATACTTTACCTAAACGAAGGTCATCAAGTGGTTGTTGAGGGTCTTATGGAAGATGTTAAGAAAATAATGTATTATGCTACAGAATATGAGATTGCAGGTAAATATCAAGACTTCTTAAACATACTTGACTCTGTTTACTTGTATTCAAATAATTTCCACGAAACAACACTAAAGATTGAAGGTGATGATGGAGCAATGGCAGAATTTATCTTTTTAATACCAAATATGTTGTTCTATACTACTATTGGATTTCTTACTGCATTAAAAACAGAGGAGAATGGTGATGATATGATTGTGCATTTAGAGAAGATTGCTAATTTATGTGAGAACTCTACAGGAGAGTTAGCAGATGTTCTTATAGATGCTACTGATGAAAAGAGATTGCTAGAGGGTGTGTTAGAAAAAGAAACAACAAACAACTAAGATATGGTAGAGATTAAGATAGAAAACAACTCATACGAGATTCCAACAGAGTGGAAAGACATTACATTAAGGTATTGGTGTGGATTATACACTATTATCAGTCAATATACGAAAAGAGATGAAGAAGGCAATATAATTGAGCCTGAACACTCAGAAGTAGAGTTACTTAAGATGAATAGAGATATATTTATGTATCTAACTGGACTTACTCAAAATGAGATGAACAGACTTGATGTAGATAGCGTTAATGATGCTGTAGGTGCATTCTCTAGCCTTTTAGAAGAATATAAGCCTAAAGGTATAGAAAAGTTTGAATTAGATGGTGAAGAGTACTTATTTCCAAAAGAATTTTTAAGAAGGAACACATTTGGAGATTATATTGAGTCTACTCACTTAGATAGTACAATAGAAATAATGAAACACGGAAGGTTTGATGTATTACCTGAGCAAATGGCAATACTTTGCAGGAGAGCAGATGAGGAATATGATGATGATGCAATACCAGCTAAGACTGAGAAGTTTAAAGAATTAAGTATGGATTTCGTTTGGGAGTTCAGTTTTTTTTTGACAATGCAAAGCGTAAAATTAACTCGGACTTTCCAAATGTTTTTGGGGAAAACAGAAGAGGAAGTGGAGGAGGCAAAGGTAGAGTTTCTACAATTGGACTCTACAACAAGTTCATAAAGCCATATGGATGGCTTAACAGCCTTTATATGTTAGCAGAGAAGGGAATATTTAGAATAGAAGGTAATAATGATATTGATAGCGTGAAAAAAACAGATTTATATAAAGTATTAACTTACTTAAGCTACAATACTGCTAAGAACGACTATGAAATTGCTGTACAAGAAAAGATACACAATAAAAATAATATAACACCATAATTATGGCAATAACAAGACTAACAGATATAATAACTGTATTTGACAGCAAATGGACTTATGGAGATGTAAAGTTTGGGTATGATGGTGAAGTTAATCAAGACCACGACACTCAGTACCCATTAATGCTAGTAAATCCACCTGAATCAATAATGCCAGTAGTATATGATGGTAGAGAGGAGTATTCATTTGAAATAAACTTCTACAATCTATATTCTCAAGCAGCACAATCAGTAGTGACACTACAAAAGAGATGGGATAACTTACAAGACTTATCTAACGAATGGTTGGATATGGTGCTTAAAAATTACCAAGATGTAACTGTAGAGGCTTATCTTAATGATGAGAGTATTGAGATTGAAAGAATTAAAGACACAAAGAACGATAAGTTAGTTCAAATCAAGTTAGTATTCACAATGAGTGCGTTTACTAAGTGTTTTAGACCTGTATCTAGCTACCCATCAGACTTTGCAGACTTAAAAGTATGGTTAAGAGCAGATAGTGGAGTAACATTTGATATACCAACTAAGAGAGTTAGTGCTTGGTCAGATAGTTCAGGAACTAACAATAATATGGCTCAATCTACTGCAGCTAACCAACCATTAAGAGAAGGATATGGAGGTCAGAACGATAAGGCATACTTTAGCTTTGATGGAGTGAATGATAACTTAATTTCAGACAGTAACTCACCTACAACGACAAACTTCACAATATTTGAGGTAAGTAGAATAGATGAGATTGATAATTGTGTTTTTGGTTACGATTATGAAGGAATAGGCACAAAAATTAAACTATCTTTAAATGGTAGTGGTTCTTTAAGTGCAGAAGTAATTGATGGTACTACTACACTAACAAATGAGATTCCAGTTGTAAGTACAGGTATAAATCATATTGGAATATTGAAAAAAGAAGGAATAGCAATTCGTTTAGAGTATTATGATTCATCAAACTCTAATGCTACTTCAGATTCTAATGTTGCATTTAATGATTCGCAGGTGTTTAATGAGATAAGTTTTACTACAGGTTCTATAAGTGGAGGTAGCTTTATGAAAGGGAACTTACAAGAAGTAATAGTTTATAACAGAGCATTATCAGAAAGTGAAATTGCTGAGGTTAGAGGTTACTTAAATTTAAAATATAAAATATATTAATAATGGCAAATTATTTAGGAAGTTTAAGTTGGGGAATAGTACCTCTTAATTGGGAAACCACCAATCTAGCTACAATGAGTTGGGATTATAGAAGTAATTATCTTAAAAGTGCTAACGACCAACTAAGGTATCAAGTTCAATGGTTTAATGGTAATAGTATTAATGAAGGTGTAGAGCCTAGTGCTGGTAATTATACAGGGGGACAAGGAGATATAGTTAATGCAATATTTAAAGTAGAAACAACTGTTGATGGAACTAATTGGAATACTATTGGAACGATTAAGAAGTCAAGAGATATAGCCAATAAAAGGTATCAAACAGGTACAGCACCATTAGGTCATAGATTTACTATAGATATTAGTCAGCTAGTTTCTGACCAACTATCATATAGCTTATGTCCAATTAATAAAGGTACTTGGCAGAGCAATTATTACGGAGGTATGAATGGTGGTGCAGTAATGCAAGATAATGTTATTAGTGGTCTAGCAGCTTCAGGTAATCCTATAAGTAATTACAATGTTTCTGAAAATGGTACATTTAGGAGAGTTAAAGTTACTGTTACTTTTGATATTATTAATGGTAATGGAGAAATAGTAGACGCAGGATATACACTTTCTTCTCCACCAAAAATATCAGTAATAAACTCAGTAAATCAATTTGAAAGAGATAGTGTTTATTATAATAATTCTTATAATGTATCAGATAGTGCTTCAAATAAATATCAATTCCTTACAAGATGTCCAAATTGGTCAGATGGCTCTATTGTTCAAGACTTTAAAAAACCTGTAAGAATAGATGAACAAGCAGAATGGTTACAGTTTTATATTAGAAAAAATTACTCTGACCAAATTAGAGGAACTGGACTTGATAGTGTTGTTGGTGCTGTTGGAATTCAGATAGTTACTACTGAGTCAGATGGTTCAAATAATACTTTTTTCTTAAGAGATTTTGAAGATAATATACTTACTGGAGCAACAAATTCAGGATATACAGTACAATCAAACTATCAAAACCAAATGTTTATTCAAAATATATCACCAGACTATATTATAAATAGTGGTAATGTTTGGAATCCAGCTACAGCACACAACCCAGCACCAAGCAGTAACTACCCTTATTGGAATGCTTATACTGGCGATACGATAACAGATAATACCATAAGTTATACTGCTTATTTAGTTAAAATAGGTATGTGGTACACTACTGGTTTCTTGGAAAGAAGAGTTACTAAATATTATAAATACACTATAGATAGAGAGAGTGAAAACATACCTTATGGATTTGTTAGATTTCATTGGTTAAATTCAATGGGTGCTATTGATAGTTATACTGCTAAAAGAGATGTAGTAGAAGGATTAACTATAAGTAGAAGTGTTGTTGAAAGGAATAGTGCAGATAGAACTTGGTATCAGGCTGATTCTTGGGCTGTTAATAATGTAGAGACATTCATTTCAAACTCCTCACAAGGTAATGATACTTACATTTCAGATAATATGAGGGGAGGTAATCTATATAAGGGAGGTAGAGAGGTTTCTAATGTGGATGCAGATAAAGTACAAAGCGTATATACAGAGCCTCTAAACAAGTCTGTGGCTAAGTGGCTAGAAGAAATGCTATTATCACCTAATGTTTGGATAGAGAAAGACACAGAGGCTACTGCTAAGGGTTATTCATCTAATCCTTATCTTAGACCATCAACAAAGGGATATATACCAGTTATAATTACTAATAGTGATGCTGAAACTGTTAATCAAGCAGAAGGGCTAGTTAAGTTTAACATTGAATATACTTTAGCACATAAAGTACAAACACAAAGAAACTAATATGTCAGTAAGAATTGAAATACTAGATTACAAATATACAGATAGCACTAATACTGTTATTGATTGGGATGCTAGTGTAGTTGGAGAGTTAGAGATTACAAGTCATACCGACTTTCCTCTTGCTATGACTTTTCAGATTTCAGACTTTAAAGATATAACCTCAACAAGTGGGGATTACAGTAAGACATTTAAGTTTCCTGCAACAAAGAACAATAACAATATATTAAAGCACTTATATATACCAAATATAAATAACGCTAATAATATAACAGAAAGAAAGCCTTGTAGGATAATATCAGGAGGTATGTACACTCAATTAGGTTTAATTAGGATAACAGGAGTAGGTGGTTATGGTAAAGTTCCATCTTCTTATAGTGGAGTGTTCTATGGTAATAATCTAACTTGGGCTGCTGATTTAGGTGATGCTTATATGAATACTTTAGATTGGGGTACTGATGGAGATAATTTAGAGTACAATAAAACAAGTATTATGGCTACTTGGCAAGATGTTGATTGTAATACTTCTAATTCTTATATAGTCTATCCAATAACATCTTATGGACAATATAATGAAGAAGGTGATACTAGAACGATACAGCTTTTAGATACAGCTTGGGATTATAGTGGTATTGGTACATCTGCAAAGGTCGGTTATTTTGGATTTACAAATAGTGGAAATTCTTACGAAACACCATCACCCACACCTGACTGGCGACCTGCTGTTTTTGTTAAAAATACATTAGATAAGTTATTTGGTAGTGTTGGTTATAAGATAAGTTCTGCTTTTATGGACACAGCTGAGTTTAAAAAGAATGTTTGGTTGCTGCCAAACTTTAAGTACAATAATCCTGATGATAGATTTAAGTTATTATCTTATGGTAATGGGTTTACTGGAGAAGGGTTTATATCTTCACTTTTAATAGACCCTCCTAGTGATAATAGTTATGCTGATTTCACCTCTATAATTGACTTGAATAATGCTGGTTCTGATTTTGTTTTAAATACAAATACAGATAATACAGGTTGGGATGCAGCAACAGGTATATTTACTGTACAGGAGTATGGAGAGTATACTACTATTTTAAATAACTTTGGATTGTATGCAACTAGAGTTAATTATAGTGGAGGTTCTTTAGATGTGGATTACGCTAAAATTCAGCTACAAGTTCAAACTGTAGGGCAGTCAGGCTTATCATCTTGGGTAAGTGTTTCTGAAATTCAAACTGATAGTTTTTATGACTCTGGTTCAAGTAGTCCTATTCAAACTGAACCTGCTGCATCTCAGATATTTACTGGACAGATAGAAGAAACTAGATACCTTAATAAAGGCGACAAATTAAGATTAAATTTATTAGTAAGAGCAAGAACTGCTGCTTATCCTGATAATGAAATAAGATTATATTTATTTGGCTCATCTACACCAACCTCAGTAACAACATCTGATAATGCTAATGGTCAGTACACTATTGCTATTGACCCTAATAATGTTGCATATGGACAGACTTACAACTTAACTGACGTAATGAATCCTGATTATAAGCAAATAGATTTCATTAAAGGTATTGCACACGCATATAATCTTCAGATGACTACTGACGAAAGTACTAAAACAGTATATATAGAACCTTTTGATAGCTTCTATAAACCATACAAAGATGCTATAGATTGGACAGGTAAGTTAAGTAGAGCAGATGAGATAACTGATAAGTGGATTGAGAATGACTTAAAAAGAAGTTTAGTTTTTAAATACAAGAGTGATAATGCTGATGCTAAAGTAAAGGCTAGAGGAGAAGTATACTTTGATGATGTAGAAGATGAATACCCATACAGAGAAACACTGCCTGATACTTTTGAGAAGGGAGATAGTACATTTGAAAATCCATTCTTTGCTGGCACTTATAATGCTAAAGACACGAACACTACTGCTAATCCAAATGTTGATACTGCATATTCAGCTTGTTTGTGGACAGGAAATCACTCTCCTAATGATTCAGGAAGAACTAATAAGGGTTTTGATTTTCTACCAAGATTATTGTATTGGAATAAATACTCTCCTGCAAATGCAACTCCGTTTTTCCTAACACCTAAAAAAGCAAAAGTACAAACTTGGAGTTCAAAGATAGAACTGATAGCAGCTGACGCTACTTTGATTGGCACTACTGCTCTTTCAGGTATATACCCACAAGCAACAATGATTAATAGAGATAGTACAACAAGTCCAATCTTATCTTATGGAAATGTTTTCGTAAGAGATTATTATGATGCTACAGGTGTTTATACTGCTTATCAAGCAGGTAAAGGATTGTATGATACATACTATAGGAATATGGTAGAGATGTTAAAGAGAAGTCCAAGACTAAGAACAGTATCTCTTGATTTAAAAGTTACTGATATTATCAACCTAGACTTTAGAAAATTAGTCTACATAGATGGGGTTTATTGGAGAATTAATAGAGTAGTAGATTATATGCCTAACAAGAATAGTACTACTAAAGTAGAATTGATAGAATGGTTTCAGATAGGAGTTTTTGCTGCAACTGCACCTTCCTTTGGTAGTAGTGGAAATAATAGTAACTGGGGTGTTGGAGGTTCTTACACTGTTAGTACTTCTGATGAAGCAGAACCAATAAATTCTTTTTAATATAAATAAATAGAAATGTCAAATAACCAACAAATAACAAGTGGAGGCATACCTCAACTGAGTGGATTAGATATATTCTCTAGTATAATAAACTATACAGGAGAGTTTCTAGGTTTAGGACAACCACTACTAACAAGTAATATAGATGAAGCTGTAGACCTTGCAACTACTAATGCTGACCCTCAATTAGATGCTGTATCTCGTAGCTACCCATCAACAAAAAATATATGGTATAAATATCATACTACAGGTGGAGGAGAAAGTGCATACACTAATATACAAGCACCATCTATAAGTGGTTCTTTTGCTCACTTTAAAGGACATAAGTCTGGTGGTAAGCCTAGTTTCTGTGGTATTTATCAGCAGCTATCAGGATTAACTGTAGGTAAAACTTATGAGATAGATATTACAAATCCTTATCAGTTAATTGAAGGTACTATAACTGTAAAGACTTATAGAAAAGAAGGTGATACTGTTTTTGAATCTTCATCAAATTCATTTACTATGCCTTATGTTAATGGTAATATGTGTACGCATTTCACAGCAACTACTGAAAATGATGTTATATTAATTGACTATACTACTGAATCAACAAGTGCAGTTATACAACATATTTATGCAATGAGATTATCAGAGTTGCAAGAGTATTTAGTGCCGATATATGCTCAAGATGTTTTTGGTAATGACCACAAGGTACTTAGGTTAAATGCAGGTAATACAATATCAGAAGATTAATTATGGCTAAGATGACTTGGACAAATACAAATGATGCTTTTAGTTCTGTTGGTGGGATTATGGTTAGAAGTTTAAGAGAAGAACTTAAATTTCAAAAACATATAGCAACAGGTGCTTTAAGCAGAGGTTTGAAGAAAAGCAAGATGTTTAACATTAAGAATGGAAAGGCTGTTAATATAAATTCTAGTGTTGCTTATTGGAAAACAGTTAGTAATCCTAAAAACTTTAAGGGGGTTTCTCTTACTAATATATTAAAGTGGGTTAGAATAAAAGGATTTGCTAAAGGTAATGAGGTTAATGCTGCAAATAGGATATACTATAGGATGATGGGAGAACCATTCGGTAATGCTTATGGTAAACCTTATATCTTATGGACAGATGGTAATAGTTTAAGGAGAATGAATTTTGAGAAATGGGCTGTTAAGCAAAGCAAGGACAAGATAGTATCACAGATAGAGAAGGGAGTAGTTAAAGATGTTGTTAAGCTAATCAAAACAACAATTAAAGAGAATGTTGGAACTAATAATGTTAGATTTATAAAATAATATGGCAACGAATACAGAAAAAATAGTAGTTCAGATACAGATAAAAGGACAAAGAGATTTAGATAAATTAGGAGCAAAGACAGATAAGGCTACTAAAAAGGTTGGTGGATTGAACAAGAGTTTTGTAAAGATGGCTGCAGGTGTTTTAGGTGCTGCTGCTGCATTTAGAACCATAGGTCAGGTTATATCAAGTTCAATAAAAACATTCAAGAATTTTGAATTTCAGATGGCTAAAGTTAAAGCAACAACTGGTGCTACTGATAAGGACTTTAAAAAACTAACTGCTTCTGCACAGCAATTAGGTAGGACTACATTCTTTACTGCATCTAAGGTAGGTGAATTACAAATGAACTTTGCTAAATTAGGGTTTAGCACTTCTGAGATATTAGATGCACAGGAAGCAACATTAAGATTAGCAACAGCAACAGGTAGTGATTTAGCAAGAGCAGCAGTAGTAGCTGGAGCAGCAGTAAGAGGTTTTAATTTAGATGCTAATGAAACAGAAAGAGTTGTAGATGTTATGGCTGTCGCATTTACAAGTTCTGCATTAGACATTGAGAAGTGGCAAACTTCTATGACTAAAATAGCACCTATAGCTGCTGGTGCTAATATATCTATTGAAACTTCTGCAGCAATTATGGGTAAACTATCAGATGCTGGTATTGAGGCTTCTATTGCAGGTACATCTTTAAGAAACATATTCTTGAAAATGCAGGACTCATCATCTGACCTGTCTAAGCATTTAGGATTTTCAGTTAATAGTAGTGAAGATTTAGAGAGAGCATTATTACAATTAAACTCTGAAGCACTTTCAAATGAGGAGATTATGCAACTTGTTGATTTAAGACAGGTGGCAGCATTTGCTACAATGGTTAATGGTACTGACACCATTATAGATATGACTGATGCCTTAGAAGATGCTAATGGTTCTGCACAAGAAATGGCAGATATTATGGCTGATACTTTAGAGGGAGATATAATTACTGCAAAATCTGCTTGGGAGGGATTCCAATTAGCAATTATGAATGGTAGTGGAGTTATAGCTGAATCTTTAAGGCTTGTTACTCAATTATCTACACATACTTTGAATAGATGGACAGATAGCTTAAAGGATGTAGATGCAGTTTCAGCAGATATATTTACAAATACTGTAAAAGCAGCAAAAAAGGTAACAAAAAATATGAACAAAGACTTTGGAGAAAACACTACTGCTTTTTCTAAGGAACTGGATTCTCAAAATAATAGTCTAAAGAAAAGTTTGACTATGAAAGAGTTTTATGTCAAAAACTCAGAATTAAAAATAGCAAAATTAACTGAAGAAGGTTTGGTGCAAGGGAGGCAGGGGGCTATTCAGGGTAATGCAGCTGCTATTGCTGATGAACAGAAAGTTCTTGAAGAAAGATTAAAAATATTTAATGCAACAAAACTAGCTATAATAGATTTAACAGAAGAAATTGAGGTTCAAAAGAAAAAAGAAGTTGCTTCGGCAGAAACAGCGGTATTGAAAGAATTTGCAGCAGGACAACAGGAGATAAGAAATAAGGCAAAGATACAAAGAGAGAAAGACAAAAAAGAAGCCAAAAGACTTTCTGATATTGAAAAAGGTAAAAAAGATGCAGAAAAAGTAGAGCAGGAAGCATTTAATAATGAGAAAGCAAGAATAGATAGAGAGGCTAGGGAGTTATTAAACATACATAAACAAGCACTTGTTAATGAAGAAATAACTCAAGAAGTTTATGATGAGGCTGCTTTTGATATGGAGCAACAAAGACTACAAGAACAACTTGACCTATACATTAAATATGAGGAAGATACTTCAGTTATTAATGGTAAGATACTTACTAACGAGTTAAAGATGATTGCCGATAAGGCTGATGCTGAAGCTGCTGCTGCACAAAAGAAATCACACACACACAGGAAACACACACGATCAGAACAGGTTCCACAGGAACTGTCTCTTATACACATCTGACGCTGCCGACGAATAGAGAGGTGTAGAT
>OJBV01000139.1_pt1 | contig 14172 bp, 9 predicted proteins | sample 1590821 | NCBI WGS metagenome assembly OJBV01 (sample SAMN05416694, study PRJEB24817) | seawater metagenome | isolation source: Sea water | place: Canada:Atlantic | collected 2013-07
CTACACCTCTCTATTCGTCGGCAGCGTCAGATGTGTATAAGAGACAGCACTATGACAGTATGCAGCAAGCAAGCGCATGCACTTCTTCATTCATAGATTTATCTATGTGCATATAACCTTGCGAGCTGGCATCATCCAAATATACCAAATTCAGGAAATGGGCCACAAGTCGGGTTTTGTCCTCCTTTTCCGGAATCTGGGTGATATTTGGTATCTATAAATCTTTCTTCTTCTTTCTATATTTCTGTAAAAGGCCATGCGTTTGCCAACACCGCGCAAAACCGCCTTTACGCTAACCGCCTCAGTCAACTGCGCTAGTATACGACGTGGTGGAGAAAATATTAATTCTACATCCAAAGGTTTTTTCTTCGACGAAATTTTTCTTCTTGTCCATCCAAAAATCTTAATTGCATCGTATTCCATTCATAAACAAATCCTCAAAAGTCCGCCTCTTACCCCAACCCCCTCTTAGCTCGCTCGTGCTATCTATTCTCTATTGCTGCTCTTTGCTCGTTTGTTCCGTCTACACGTTTTCGGGTGCTTGCTCTGTTCTCAGCTCTTTCTCCAGGTGTATATCAGCTTTTATTAGTAATCTGCCAGATACCACTTCCCCCCCACCCCCTTTGCTTCCTCGACTGTTTCCTACTTCTACGCGCCGCGTGCCTGCGTCGTTTAAGTCTCTTTCAGGTACATGCAAATCCGCAAAGGTTTCGCCACGCCCCCGGCGATTTTTCTTCATCAAGCTAAGTGAAATCTTCTCAATATGTGCTGATAAACCCGTGCTGACACATTTCTCCTTCTCGTCTGCTGAGCACAAACACTCTCTCGCCGAAAACTCATTAAAAGTTCAGCTACGCTCCCGGCAATCTTCTTCATCAAGCTAAGTGAAATCTCTCTATATGTGCTGATGGACCCTATGAGTGTAAGTATACATTTATCAATGGCTGTATATATACATATTTCAATAATTGTATGAAGGTAGCTGCCTATAGTTGTGGATATACAGTTTCCTCTGATCGCATACACGCACACGCCTAGGATTATACATATGCATTTGCCTATGATTGTATACATGCTTTAGTCTATGGCTCTCTTTTTTTTTTTTTTATGTATCTGTCTGCAACTACACCTATGGATGCACTTATCTATGAAAAGATATCATATGAAATAACTCGTGACGCCTCGCTTACATAACATGATATGCCCAATGTTTACCTCATCTGAAATAACCAATAATAATTTCCGTTGACTGCTACTGACTGTTCATGGTTTCACCTGAAACTAGTTATGTTTATCGTTTAGCTTGTAACAGGATATACTCTTTATTTAGCCTGAAATGATCATAACTCTGTTCAAACCGTTTGATTGAACCTGAATTTATTTACTGATCGATCATAGCCGATCATGCTCAGTGTTTGTCTACATTCCACTCACTTGTATGGCTTGGTATACCTAACCTTTTTGAATGAGATGCTTCGTTCATATGATTGTAAGTATGCATTTCCTATGAGTGTAAGTACACATTTGTCTATGGCTGTAGGCACCATGTCTCATTGATTGTATGTATGTAGTCGTTTATGATTGTAGGTATATAGTTTCCTCTGGTTGCATATACGCACATGTTTAGGATTATACGTATGCATTTGCATATGATTGTATAAATGATTTAGCCTATGGCTCTACGTATTTATCTATTTGTCTCCAACTATATGTATGCACTTGTCTATGGGTGCACTTGCCTATGAAAATAGATCGTCTGACTAACTGGTGATGCCTCGCCTACATAACATGATATGCCCAATATTTACTTCATCTGAAATAACCTGTGATGCCTCAATCATATATTATATTATATCCATGATTTTATTATATTAACTTGTGATGCCTCGCTTACATAGCATGATACACCCGATGTCTATTTCATCTAAATTAACCGATGATGCCTCACTCATATGATATGATGGGTCCATGATTTTATTGCAACTAACCATGCTCATTGTTTGGTTATAACCAATAATAATTTCCGTTGACTGCTACTGACTGTTCATGGTTTCACCTGAAACTAGTTATGTTTATCGTTTAGCTTGTAACAGGATATACTCTTTATTTAGCCTGAAATGATCATAACTCTGTTCAAACCGTTTGATTGAACCTGAATTTATTTACTGATCGATCATAGCCGATCATGCTCAGTGTTTGTCTACATTCCACTCACTTGTATGGCTTGGTATACCTAACCTTTTTGAATGAGATGCTTCGTTCATATGATTGTAAGTATGCATTTCCTATGAGTGTAAGTACACATTTGTCTATGGCTGTAGGCACCATGTCTCAATGATTTTATTGCAACTAACCATGCTCATTATTTGGTTGTAACCAGTAATAATTTCCGTTGATTGCAACTGACTTTGTTCATATTTCCACTTGAAACTAGTTATGTTTATCGTTTAGTTGTAACAGGATGTACTTTGGTTTAGCCTGAGATAATCATAACTTTGTTCAAACCGTTTGATAGAACGTGGTTTTATTTACTAATCAATTAGAGCTGATCATGCTCATTGTCTATCTATATTCTACTCACTTGTATGACCTGGTATACCTAACTCTCTTGGATGAGATGCTTCGTTCATATGATCGTATGTATGCGCTTTCTTATGAGTGTAAGCATACATTTGTCTATGGCTGTATGTATACATATTTCAATGATTATATGCATGTATTTGTTCATGATTGTAGGTATATAGTCTCCTCTGATTGCATATACGCACATGCCTAGGATTATACGTATGCATTTGCCTATGAGTGTATAAATGATTTAGTCTATGGCTCTACGTATTTACCTATTTGTCTTCAACTATATGTATGCACTTGTCTATGGGCGCACTTGTCTATGAAGATAAATCGTCTAAAATAACCGGTGATGCCTCGCTCATTAGCATGATATGCCCAATGTTTATGCCTCGCTTATATAATATAATATGCCCATTGTTTTATTGCAACTGACCATACTCTTTATTTGGTTGTAACCGGTAATGATTTCCGTTGAAATCAACTGACTTTGTTCACGGTTTCACTTGGAACTAGTCATGTTTATCGTTTAGTTTTAGCAGGATGTACTTGTTGTTTAGCCCGGGATAATCATGACTCTATTCAAACCTTTCAATTGAACCTGGTCTTGTTTACTGATCAATCATAGCTGATCATGTTCAGCGTTTGTCTGCACTCTACTCACTTGTCAATCATAGCTGATCATGTTCAGCGTTTGTCTGCACTCTACTCACTTGTATGATCTGGTATACCTGACTCCTTTGGATAAGATGCTTCGTTCATATGATTGTAAATGTGCAATTTCCTATGAGTGTAAGCATACATTTGTCTATGGCTGTATATATACATATTTCAATGATTATATGCATGTAGTTGTTTATGGTTGTAATTATACAGTTTCCTCTGATTGCACATACGCACATGCCTAGGATTATACGTATGCGTTTGCCTATGATTGTATATATGCTTTAATCTATGGCTCTTATGTATTTATCTATTTGTCTACAACTATATGTATGCACTTGTCCATGGGTGCACTTGTCCATGAAGATGTATCGTCTGAAATCACCTGTTATGCCTCGCTCATATGACATGATATGCGCAATGTTAGGCTCTCGCTCACGTAATATGATATGCCCATTGTTTTATTGCAACTGACCATGCTCATTATCTGGTTGTAACCCGTAATAACTTCCGTTAATTGCAACTGACCTTGGTCATGATTTCACTTAGAACTGATTATATTTATCGTTAGTTGTAAGCATACATTCGTCTATGGCTGTATATATACATATTTCGATGATTATATGCATGTAGTTGTTTATGGTTGTAATTGTATAGTTTCCTCTGATTGCACATACGCACATGCCTAGAATCATACGTATGCATCTGCCTATATTTGTATATATGCTTTATTTAGGCCATGGCTCTATGTATTTGTCTACTTGTTCTATAACTATATGTATGCACTTGTTCATGGATGCACTTATCTACGAAGATATATCGCCTGAAATAACCTATGTTGCCTCGCTCATATAGCATGATATGCCCAATGTTTATCTCGTCTCAAACAACCTGCTATGCCTCGCTCATATAACATAGCATATCCATTGCTTTCTTGCAACGGACCATGCTCTTTATATGGCTGTAACCAGTAATGATCTCCATTGATTGCAACTAACTTTGTTCATGGTTTTCACTTGAACCAGCTATGTTTATCGTTTATTTTATATTCTAATCACTTGTATGACCCTGTTCAACCCCTTTGATTGAACCTGGTTTTCATTCTATAATCGATCATCGCTAATCATGCTCTGTGTTTGTTTATATTTTAATTACTTGTATGACCTGGCATACCTGGCCCTTTTGGATGAGATGTTTTCTTTCAAATGATTATATATAGTTTCTTCTGACTGCATGTGCGTACATGTTTGGGAATATACGTGCGCTTGTGCCTATGTTTGTATATATACCTTTTATTTAATCCATATGTATATATGTATTTGTATACAACTATATGTGTGCACTTGTCATGTATGCATTTGTCCATGAAGATATATATCGTCTAAAATAACCTGTGATGCCTCGTTCATATAATATGATATGTCCATTGTTCTATTGCAACTAGCCATGTTCATCATTTTGGTGTGACCGGTCATGCTTCTATGACTGTAGGTATATAGCTTCCCCTAATTGCATGTACGCACATGTCTACGATTATCCGTATGCATTTGCCTATGATTGTGCGTATGCTTTAGTTCTATGGCTCTATGTATCTATATATTTGTCTACAACTATATGTATGCACTTGTCCATATATGCACTTATTTATGACGATATTTCGTCTGAAATAACCTGCAATGCCTCGCTCACATAACGTGACATACCCAATATTCATCTCGCCTGATGAAATCTATGATGCCTCGTTTATATGATATGACGTGCCCATTGCAACTGGCCATGCTCTTTATATGGCTGTAACCAGTAATGATCTCCGTTGATTGCAACTAACTTTGTTCATGGTTTTCACTTGAAACAGCTGTGTCTATCGTTTAATTTGTAACAGGATTTATTTATCGTTGAGCCTGGAATTTTCATAACTCTGTTTCAACCCGTTTGATTGAACCTGGTCTTATTTACCAATCGATCATAGCTAACCATGCTCAGTGTTCGTTTATATTCTAATCACTTGTATGACTCTGTTTCAACCCGTTTGACTAAACCTGGTTTTATTTACTAATCGATCACAGCTAATCATGTTCAGTGTTTGTTTATATTCTAATCATTTGTATGACCTGGCATACCTGGCTCTTTTGGATGAGATGTTTCTTTCAAATGATTGTATATAGTTTCTTCTGACTGCATGTACGCACATGCCTGGGAATATACGTGCGCTTGTGCCTATGTTTGTATATATACCCTTTAGTCCATGGCTCTATGTACGTATGCATTTGTCTACAACTATAAGTGCGCACTCGTGCATGTATGCACTTGTCTATAAAGATATATATCGTCTAAAATAACCTGTGATGCCTCGCTCATATAATACGATATGTCCATTGTTCTATTGCAACTAGCCATGTTCATAATTTGGGCGTAACCGTTCATGATTTCTATGACTGTAGGTATATAGCTTCCTCTAATTACATGCACGCGCATAATATGTGATGCTTTACTTGCACAAATATGGATGGCTTTACTTACATGAAATGGCTTTACTTGCATAATATGCAATGCTTTACTTGCAATGCTCTACCTGCGTAATATGCGATGCTTTACTTACACAAATATGGATGGCTTCACTTGCATGATATGCAATGCTTTACTTGCAAAGTTGTGGTTCTTATGTGCATGCGCGTTATGCTGCACATGCATGATATGTATTGCCTTACTCGATTTGCGATGCCGTACTCGCGCAATATTTAGTGCCTTACTTATACGATGCGCAATGCTTTACTTGCATTATATGGCGTGCAATGATGCGCGTGCATAATATGTGATGCTTTACTTGCACGAATATGGATGGCTTTACTTTCATGAAATGGCTTTACTTGCATGATATGTAATGCTTTACTTGCATGATAATATCGTTTGCTCCTCGTTGTCCCACTTAGATGATGATTACGCTCGCTCTTCGTTTATCTCGCTTGGATAATAATTACGCTCGCTCTTTATGGCTTCACCTATATGATGATTACGCTTGCTCCTTATTGTCCTGATCAAATGATGATAGCGCTCTCCCAACGTTGATGCCTCACTTAAATGATATTAACGCTTGCTCCTTGTTCTTTCACTTACATAACTATAGCGATTGCTCTTTGTTGTCTCACTTAAATAACAATAACGCCTGCTCTTTGTTGTCTCACTTAGATAATGATAGCGCTTGCTCCTTGTTATCTCACTTAGATGATCATGGCGCTTTTCCTTGTTATCACACTTAGATGTTGATAACACTTGCTCTTGCTATCTCACTTAGACGATAATAACGCTTGCTCTTTGTTATCTCGCTCAGGTGATGAGAACGCTTGCTCGTTGTTATCTCACTTAGATGATCATTACGCTTGCTCTTTGCTGTCTCACTTAGATGATGATAGCGCTTGCTCTTGTGGTCTCGTTTAGATGATGATGACGCTCGCTCTTTGCTGTCTTGCTTAGATTATGATAGCGCTTGCTCCTTTTTACCTCACTTAGATGATCATGACGCTTGCTGTCTCATTTAGATTGACGATAGCGCTTACTCTTTGTTGTCTGGCTTAGACGATTATAACATACGCTCTCGTTGTCTCGCTCAGATTATAATAATGCTTCCTCTTTACTGTTTCGCTTAGATAATGATAGCGTTTGCTCTTTGTCGCATCACTTAGAGGGCCATAACGCTCGCTCTTTATTGTCTCACTTCGATAATAGTTACGCTTGCTTTTGGTTGTCTAACTTAGACGATAATAACGCTTGCCCTTTTGTTGTTCTTCGTGGATGGTCATGACGCTTGTTCTTTGTTGTCTCATTTAGATAACTATGGCGCTTGCTCTTTGTTGTCCCTTTTAGATGATGATCTTGGATGATCATAACGCTTGCTCTCTGTTGTCTCACTTAGATGATCAAAACGCTTGCTCTCTGCTGTCTTACTTAGGTGATAAAAACACTTGCCCTTTGTTGTCTCGCTTCATGATCATGACGTTTGCTATTCGTTGCCTCGCTTAGACGATGATAGCTCTCGCTCTTTGTGGTCTCTCTTAGATGAAAATAACGCCTGCTCTTTGTCGTTTTCATTTAGATGTCCATGACGCTTATCCTTTATTATCTCACTTTGATGTACATGACGCCTTCTGTTTGTTGTCTCACTTAGATAATGATGGCCTTTGTTTCCTTGTTGTTTCACTTAGATGGTGATGGCCCTTGCTTCTCTGTTGCCTCACTCAGCTGATGATAGCCCGTGCTCTTTGTTGTTTCATTTAGATGGCAATAGCGCTTTATCTCTGTTGTCTTGCTTAGACGATGAAAACGCTTGCTCCTTTTTATCTCACCCAGATGATGATGGCGCTTGCTCTCCGTTGTTTCACCTAAATGATAAGGGCACTTGCTCTTTATTGTTTTACTTAGATGATAATAGTGCTGGCTCTTTGTTGTCCTATTTCGATGATGATAGCCATTGCAAATAAAGCCCCATAACCCCTCCCCTTCCTCCTGCCTATCCTGTTTAGCCTTGAACGCTGCTGAAGCCTTAACCTGTCGTTTCCTTTGCTATGTCTTGCTTAGCATAGCTTTAACCATTAACAAGTCTTTTGAGAGATAGGAGAGTGGTGACCTCAAATTTGAATACTCAGGGCATGCAATCCTTTCAAGTTCCTTGCCTCTCCAGCTAACTTTTTTTCCCCACTCAGGCACAGCTATAGTCTCCGACCTAACTATGACGTCACATAAAGCTTTGTAATCTTTCCCCCCCTCCTGCTCGTCCCGTTTTCTCATGCCCTAACTATTCTTTCCTATAATAACGTTCTGTGTGTTGTTTACCAATTATGTTCTCACGCGTCATGTTCATTGACTATGCATTGATTATTCCTCTATACATCCTATATCTTAATCATTTCCCCACACACCAGATCTATTGATTATCCATCATGTTTATTCGGTTGTAACCAGTCATGCTCTCATGCACTCTCCTTATTGATTATAGCCTCATGCGTACTATTTATCATTTATATCCTCATACATCCCGTCCGTTAATTACATCCTCATGCATCCTGTATACCAACTACGCAATACGTATCTCTTTATCACATCCTAGGCATCATATTTCTTTATCACATCCTCATGCATCATATTCACTAATTATGTCCTCCCAAACCCTTTTCCTTAGTTGTACCCTTGTGCATCCTGCTCACTAATTACACATTTATACATCCTGTTTACCAATTAGATCCTCATGTATGACGCTATCTTCAACCTCCTTAATTTATTATTTCTGGTAAACTCACAAGATCATCTTAAGCCTCTTCATCCTATCACTTCTGGTAAACTCAATAGACTATCTTAAGCCTCTTTGATACAGCATCTCTGGTACACTCAAAAGATTATTGTTGTTCTGGTAAACTCAAAAGATTATCTTCAACCTCCTTAATTGATAATTTCTGGGTAAACTCACACGATCATCTCGAGACTCCTTTTATCACTTCTGGTAAACTCAGTAGATCATCTTAAGCCTCTTTAATATATTATCTCTGGTAGACTCAAAAGATCTTTGTTTGTTCTGGTAAACTCAAACGTTTATTGAATTTATCATTCCTGGTGAACTCAAAAATTATTTCTAGCCCCTCTATTTGTTATTTCTGCAATCTCAAAAGATCATCCTAAGCTTCTTTAACATATCATCTTTGGTAAACCCAAAGGATCGTCATGAGCCCCTCTAATCTATTATTCCTAGTAGACTCAAAATGTCATCTTAGGTCTCTCAAAATTTTCGATTTTTTCTAGCAAGCTCAAAATTTATCCTAAGCCTCTTTCGTCTTTCTTTTCCGATATACTAAATAAACTTCTTCAGCCCCCCCAGCCTTTTCATTTCTGGTAAGCCCAAATAGCTATCTCAAGTCTCCTCAATCAATCATTTCTGAGAAACTCACAAACATTACAAGCCTTCCGTTTTACTATTTCTGGTAAACTCACGGGCCTATCCTGAGCCTCTTCAATTGATCCTTTCTGGTAAGATCAATAGATTATTTTAGCCCTTCCTAATTGATCATTCCTGATAAACTCAAGGATTCTCTTAGGTTTCTTTAATTTATCACTTCTGGTGTACTCAAAAAATTGCCCTTAACCTCTTGAATCATTGTTTCCGTGAACTCAAAGGATCATCTTAAGCCTTTTTTATTTATTGCTTCTGGTAAACTCAAAAGTTATCATAAGCACCGCTCTTACCTATAATTTCTGGTAATTCTTTATCTCTAATAAACTCAAATTATCCTAAGCATCTTTAATTTATGATTTCTGGTAAACTCAAAACTTATCTTAAACCCTTTTTTAATTTATTATCCTTCGTAATCTCAAATAGCTATCATAAACCTCTCTAATCTATTATCTCTGGTAAACTCAAAGTCATTTTAAGCCCCTTAAGTTTATTATCCCTTGTAAACCCAATCGAATATCTTAAGCCTCTTCAATATCGGGGCTAAGGCCTAGGGCTCGTGACCACAGACTCACGCTGACGCGTTCGTTAATTCAAAAAACTTTCGCCAATCAGAGGCGGACTCGCGCTACGCGCTCGTTTAAAATCTAGGTCTTAGCCACTTTAGCCAATTAGAGGCGGACTCGCGCTACGCGCTCGTTTTTTAACCCGCTCAAAAGAGTGTGGACAAACAAACGCACACACAAACACACGACGCTTTTCTGCTTTGCGGGCTAGTACCCCTAGATGGGTCACGAGAATATTGTCATTATTGTTACTGACATTGATAGGGTCGCCTTTTGTGTGTTTCGTAGCTTAGCTCAAACCCATCACACCATTTCTGACTGTGATAACTCACCTTTCGTGCATTCTATGACTCAGCTCAAGTTTACCGCACCACTCCTGATAGGATAAGTTCACCTTTCGTGTGTTCAATAGCTTAGCTCATGCTCATCGACCTCTACCGAAATTATTATATTTGCGCTTCATTGATAGGTTCACCTTTTGTGTGTCCCATTGCTTAGCTCAGGTTCATCAAACTACTAATAACCGTGATATGTTCACCTTTCGTGTGTTCAATAGCGTAGTTCAGGCTAATCATATCATTTCTGACATCCGAAGTTCTGCCCGCCACCAGTTTAATGTTTAGCTGTCGAAACTAGTTTGAGTGATTCCTAGATCGAAGATTTGCGGGTTGGAAGATTTGCGGGTTGGAAATCCTGCTGATCTTTCGCTGACATCGCACACTCATTCATGCCTCACCGCATGTTAACACCATTTTCTGTGGTTGGATCTGATTATCGGCAACCCGGTGCGCTGTCGGTTTATACCGGTAAACAGGGGGGAGAGGGTGTGCCACGCACCTACGCTAAAGTGCGCCGGAAATCAACGACACCTCCTACTGAATGGAGGCCACTGATGGAGGCGGGACAAAGATGAACACATCCATAAAGCAAGCAAGACTCACTCACCCTCTCCTAGTTCACCAACCTAGATTGCTAAAATCCAGGTAATCTCATTTGCAGGCCCACCTATTCCTACTTCCCAGATATCGTTAACGAGTTTGTTACAAATGGCTCCTCTGTACTAGCCAGGTTGCAAATTTCTATCAGGGAGCAAGGAAGCTGCTCCTTCGTGCTAGAGCCACAAATTTTCACCTCGCTAGGGCAGCCGTGACTCGGAAGGGTTGACCAGTTCGCGGTCCTGGAATATCCTGGCTAGCTTAGGGCCACAGCCCGACAGGCCCGCACATTAAACTAAATAAATTAAAATTTTATCGTGGGCAGTATCGTTGCTGGTCTGGCTAGTTAGCGCCAGCATTGCCAGTCGGTGCATCGCGGTTCGAGTCCCTCTGTACTCACCTTGTTTTTGCAAGATTTTGTTTCAAATTATAAAGCTTTTAATTGGCTATACTAAATAATATTTTTGCAAGATTTACATTATAAAGCTTTTGATTGGCTATACTAAAGAAATATCAGCGAACCAGGTACCTTTGTAGTATTTAAGAGGCCTTTTGATTGATAGGGTATCATGCAAATGTTTGTTTTGGTGAGTGCTCACCAAACTCTTGAAGCACCGGCTGGTGCAAAGAAGGTGCGTTCGATAGTTCAAAGGGTTTGGTGGCACTGACATTTCGGATGGAGATTGGTATGAAGAGCGACCGACCTTGAATGATGGCTCCGGCTGTCAAAGGATTTGGTGGCACTGACATTTCGGATGAAGATGGGTATGAAGAGCGACCGGCCTTGAGTGATGGCTCCGGCTGAGCGCTTAATTCCGAATGTTATTACCTTAATTTAGCTTAATTTCATGTGCGTGCCTCCCGTCTCATATTTTTCTTAAGGCGACATGGCATGTCAAATTTGGAAGACGGCAGATGTCTTGTTGATTCCCAATTGTGATCTATATTTTTATGTCGTGTTAGTACCTTTTTACGTGTGACGACGCACTTGCAAAGTCAGTTGTTTTTTCTGCTTTATTGTGGAGGCGGTTTTTCAGGTCTGTATCGATTTTCGGCGGACTCGGATTTTTACCACAGTTAAGTGGAGAGGGAGGAACGACTTTATTGTCGTTGCATGAAGCTCCAGTTTTTACTCGTTTACCATCACACACCTACTCTTACAAATGTTTTTTTCTGCTCTGTTTTAGAGTCATTTTGTCCGTCCTGCCCTCTGCCTGTCGTCAGCGGACTCGAGATTTTGCTGCAGATGAGCTAAAAGACACGACATTTTTTACACGGCGAGCTCAGGTATCTCAAAGTTATTACTTCGTAAATGAAGACTAACCTATCTTCACAAATGTTTCTTTCTGTTTTATTTTGGAGTTTTGCTGAGCTGTCAGCGGACTCGGATTGATGTTGCAATGCGAGCAACTTTAATTAAAACCATTTACCTCATCGGGTTGACAATTTTTAACTCGAGTATTGCAGTTGCCTCAAATTTTTTTTGTCTCCTTCGAGTGGAAGACGGGCTTTCCAGATCTTCCCGTTGTCAGCGGGGTCTTATTTTCGATGTTTGTGTGGAAAGCTGGGACGATACAGAGGCGACGGACTCTAAACTTTTTGATGTAGTGAATAGATTTTGCATGTGTCTAAAAGTGAAACTCTGGTGCTCCTGTGGTTTGTTCGAATCACGGCGTGCAAAAAGATATATGTGCATCTCGGGCCCTGATATAAATCTAATGCGTAATGAAGTTGTAGGTGATATCCCAAACTCATTTTGATATCAAATCGAATTTGGACAGGGATAACTTCATACGAAAATCCGAGCCATGAATCTAGGTTTTTTTGAATTTGACTTGATCGAGGCTCGTCTTGTCGTTGTTTTCTTCTCGATTTAAATCTCGGATTTACACTCAGAATTTCGTTGGATTACGCTAATGCTTGAGATTTTACTTGATTAAAACTCGAAAAATCCAAAAAAAAACAAGAAAAAGCGAGCTATAATCAAGTAAAAATCAAGAGAAAAGTGAGCTCGAATCGAGACAGTTTTCGTTTTTTTGTGCTTCCAGTTGTGGGAAGACAGTTGGTACGAGGACTTGTAGCATCTGATGGGTCAGAAGTACCAGGAGAAATGGAGAGGCTTGGTGCGGCAGAAGACCAGGAATCTGCAATACAAGGCGGCTCCGATACTCGAGTGACTGCAGATACTCCTCGGGCTCAGCCTCGGCGTCGCAATTTTCCTGACCATAGTGATAGAATAGATTGGGGCGCAGCTGTAATGCGGGCTGAGGCAGCACAGTGTTTATCCCCAGAATTGGTGATAACTCCGGTTGGAGCTTCAGGTGCTGGGTCAGCTCAGCGGCAAGCAAATAGTGCGATCAATTGGGCAGTACAGGCTACTGTGTTTGAACAACGACAACGTGCAGGAGGGATGAGGGCTGAACGACTGGTCCTGGGATCATTGGGGTCAACTCCTGAACATCATGTACCAACAGTGGGAGCATTGGGGTCAACTCCTGATCCTCATGTACCAACAGTGCTTGCTCACCCTGTGCCGGAACAGTTGCATCCTATGTGCGCAGAAGCTTCGGTACCAATGTTGAATCTAGAGCACCTTGAGTCTATGCGAGATATGCGGGACCAAACTAGAGTACTGGCCAGTGAGTTGAGTGTTGAGCGTGTAAGGATGGCAGCATTAACCGAGCAAAGTGGTGTAGAGCTTAGGGAAAGTCAAGAAAGGTTTGCAGCAGATCTTCGGCAGTTTCAGGCTGGTACGAGTGCCAACGATGCAGGTGATACACAGCATCGGGCCTCCGCGCCTAATGAGGAGAGTGTACCTAGTCGTCCTCATGTCGTTGCAGAACATGAACCGTTGGACATGCATGATAGCATAGTTGGTACAGAGCAGATGGTGAACTGTGATAAGCCTATGTGGGAGAGACCGTTATGCGCAATATGTGGTGAACGCACGAATCGACGAGTATGGCAAGATCTTGATCCTCACTCTCCAACGTATCAGGAGTATAGTACAACCTGTAGTAACACCTGTAGAAGTCTTGAGAACAGAGCGATACAAGAAGCAGAGGTTATGGCACGAGTTCGTATATTAGTGGACCAAAGGAAAGCAGATGGCATGTCAACGTTCAGTGGACACTCATCCTCGGGGAGTCAGAGTCAATCACGATCATCAAGAAGACGGAGATCGTCGCATAGGCAGCGTTCACATCCCAGATCAATCAAGTTGTCACCATCTAGTGTACATCATGGAGATGGTAATCGAGGACCAAATGGTTCTGATGATGGATCGTCATCTAGTTCGCGTCCCTCATCGCGACGAAGCAGCAGGTCGAATCAACATGATGCAGCGTTAGCTCAAGCGTTACTTCAAAGCACGACGGCATTGACGGCGAATCAAACTCTGTGTTCTCAGTTACAAGTGGAATTATCTGAAATGCGACACGCTAATCAAGTTTTGACGGAAGCGAATCCTGTCTCTTATACACATCTGACGCTGCCGACGAATAGA
>OJBV01000141.1_pt1 | contig 13711 bp, 21 predicted proteins | sample 1590821 | NCBI WGS metagenome assembly OJBV01 (sample SAMN05416694, study PRJEB24817) | seawater metagenome | isolation source: Sea water | place: Canada:Atlantic | collected 2013-07
GTAGTCGTAACTTCACAGTGCCTCTAGCCGAGTTTTTCTCCACAGATTATTTCTTCCTGTTTCTAGCCAGACATCTGCTAGCAAGAAACGTATTCCTTTCCCTCATTACACCTCGTACCTACCTGCATTCTCCATGCCCTGCACCATGCACAACCCCCTTCTGAAGATAGTCTCAGAGACCCCGACGCCTCGTCTCCCGAAGGACATCTACTTCAAGCCCAGCAACGTCCACCTTACAAACTTCTTTGCCCAAGCGCGCGCCCCCCCCCTCCTTTTTTACACTCTGCGCGCGCAGTCTTTCGGGTACACTCCGCCCCGTAAATATTTTTTGAATGTTCGATGTTCCCAGTCATTTCATCAAGTGCTCGTCGGTTTTCTTCTACCCGTTTATCTGGCTGTCTTGATGGACCCTTAGGATCTAGTGAAAGTTAGAATTTGTAAATCTTTGGCTTCACAACCCACCGTACCATTTTCATTGCTCATGGAAATATTCACCTTCTAGCGATGGTTCACACTGTGCGTCATGTTTTATCGCTTTAGACCTTATCGGGTAGCATACGCATAATTCAACAACATCGTTTCAAGCAATCCCTTTTGGAATTATGCATTACAAGGCATTATGATTTACCGCTTTAGACCTTATCGGGTAACATCTTGGGGTGTCTATGAATACTTTGATGTATGGCAGTTCTTGTGAGCCTCACTTTGTGCTAATATACTGTACTAGCGATGACTGACGCACTTGCGTCATAGCTGGAGCCCCTATGAGTTCATACCTTTCCAATAGAGTAGTCATGAGCACCAGGAATTTTTCGGAGTTATGCATTCCAAAGCATTATGATTTACCGCTTTAGACCTTATCGGGTAACATCTTGGGGCCTCTATGAATATTTTGATGTATGGCAGTTCTTGTGAGCCTCACCTTATGCTCATATACCGTACTAGCGATGACTGACGTACTAACGTCATAGTTGGAGCCTTTTTGAGTTCATACCTCTCCGATAAATTTCGTTCATGGCTGACTCCGCAACAGAGTCAATTTCCGGGATTATGATACACGGGCCTCGAATCAATTTTGCATAGCTTCCTGCCCAGATCCTCTGGGCCTTGTTTTTAGGTTTAGTTTTAATAGAGGACTCCCTCGTCTTTGTTGGATACCTGGGAAATTTGAAATCTTTATACCACCTGCCTTGCATGGCGTCCTTTTGGGTCCTCTTGAATGCCGAGTAATTCTGGACCCACATTGGGCAGTGTCTTCTTGAATGCCGAGTAATTCTTGACACACCGGTCTTAGCTTCATTCCACCTGCCTTGCCTCCTATTTTTGAAATTGGCGTCCCTTTGGTTCTCTTGAATGCCGAGTAATTCTGAACCTATATTGGACAGTGTCTTTTGAATGCCGAGTAATTCTCGACACACCGGTTTCATACCAACTGCCTCTTTCTTTCTAATGGGGCTCGGCGTCCTTTTGGTCCTCCTGAATGCCGAGTAATTCTGGACCTACATTGGGCAGTGTCTTTATGCTAAATAATTAGCTCGACACAACGGTTTGTTTAGCTCTGTACCACCCGCCATCTTCCCTATTTTTGAAACTGGCGTCCCTTTGGTCCTCTTGAATGCCGAGTAATTCTGGACCTACATTGGGCAGTGTCTTTTGAATGCCGAGTAATTCTCGACACACCGGTTTTATACCACCTGCCTTTTTCTTTCTGACGGGGCTCGGCGTCCTTTTGGTTCTTCTGAATGCCGAGTAATTCTGAACCTACATTGGGCAGTGTCTTTATGCTAAATAATTGGCTCGACACACTGGTTATAGTTCCATTTCCTCTATTACTACTAACCCTAACTCCAATATTCCGATCTCTACAGCTGGATAAAACGAAGAAAACCGACGGGCACATACACTGATCTGCACTAGGGCATCCTTCAAAAAGAAGAAATGCTCTCATAAAAAAATTTTCTGATGATTTATTGAGAAGAAATACTCTCAGAAAAATCTTTTATGATATCTTTTTCTTCCGCGTCAAAAAATACTTACTGGGGGGGGACTGTCGTCATAGTCTTACACTGCAAGCCTTACGTCATCACTGCATCCAGCAGGCACCTCGTGGCAAGCATGCAATTCCCCATTACCGCATGCAGCCTTTGCAACACGCAGCGTAGGGCACGCAAGACACTGTGACAGTATGCAGCAAGCAAGCGCATGCACCTCTTCATTCATAGATTTATCTATGTGCACATATCCTTGCGAGCTGACATCATCCAAATCACCAAATTCAGGAAATGGGCCGCAAGTCGGGTTTTGTCCTCCATTCTTCCGGATTTTGGGTGGTATTTGGTGTATCATAAATCTTTCTTCTTCTTTCTATATTTTTGTAAAATCGCCAAGCATCAGCCGCATTGCGCAAAACCGCCTTTTACGCTAACCGCCTCAGTCAATCGCGCCAGTATACGACGTGGTGGAGAAAATATTAATTCTACATCAAAAGGTTTTTCTTCGACGAAATTCTTTCTTTCCCGTCCATTCTAAACCTTAATCGCATCGTATCCCACTTATACACAAAACCTCGAAAATCCGCCTCTTACCCCACTTTAGCTCGATTGTGCTATCCTATCCTCTACTGCTGCTCTTTGCTCGTCTGCTCCGTCTACACGTCTCTCGGGTGCTTGCTCTGTTTCCCAGCTTTTTCTCCAGGTACAATCATATCAACCTTCGCTTAATACAACGCTTGCCACTCGACGTCTCTACGCTCTCGATCATCCCTTTCTACCTCGCAGTACGTTTCGTGACGCTCCTCCCCCACTATCTTTGCTCTCGTACACGTTTGGGTGTCTGTATCGATAGTCTCCTCCCGCGTCTCTTCATCGCCGCGACCGTCTTGGAATTTTCTTTCGAGATCTTCTCACCTCTCTGCTCGACCCGAAACTCCTCTTCTCCTCCCGCGTCTCTTCATCGCCGCGACTGTTTGGGGACTCTCTCTCGAGCTCCCTCCACCTCTCCGCTTGATCCGGAGATTCCTCTCAGCTAAGTGACATAACGCATTATCGTACCATGTCCCGCCCAAATTATCTTTCTATCCGCCTCCTAACTGCCTCTAACGCTCCAATTTTCATAAACCAAGCAACTAGTACCTTAAAACTAATATCAGTACAAGGTGAAGCAATTCCCTCTACCTTCGTCTTAAGTATCGTTAACCCCGATGAACTCAACCAGAACATAGTGGAACAAATCGACTCACGATATGATGTCGACAAGTATATAATTGGCCATTTTCTCGACAACCTACCCATCGTTATCCCTGGACCAACAAGCATGTATTCCACTTACCATTTCCCTTGCCCTAGCCCATCTGACTGGTCAGCAAAATATTCTTCCTTGTGGACTCTTACCCCACACCGTCTGAACAATGCTAACCAAGTAGTCGACACTCAGGGTAATATTGCCCCCAACGTTTCGGTCACCCCCACGGGCATAGGTATCAAATCAGTCTACATTCTATCTCTCGACGTCCAAAATCCTCACCATACCTTTTCTCCTTGCGCAATCACTGCCCTTCTCGAGGGTAATCTACTATTAACTCGTGAGTCCTTCATGCTAGCTCAAGACTCTCTCAACTCTCGTACCATTGCCCTAGCAAAATCACTCAAAGCTGCTCTTCATGACGTCATAGCATCTGCGTTCCTAAAACTATGCAAACGTTGTGTACGATGGCTCTTGAACATAATTACCCCAACTATCTTTATGGCTCTCTCAACTTCAAGCACTCCTCCCTTTCAGAACTACATGGAAACAATATTAGTATACTCCAAACGCCTCATTGATTATTTTCGCTCCAATGGTAAAGATGACAACACCATTTTCGAACTAACCCTCGATATCCTCACGGACCCTGACAATTCAAATCTCAAGAAAATTACCGCCGGCTGTCAGGACCACATGACTCAGGCGAAACTACACGACCTAACGTCTCCTTTACCTCTCCATCTCAAATTAGATACTTGCGCTATGAGGGTTGCTATAGATCTTCGCATGAGTAATAACCCACAATTATCAGCACTAGATGCTTTGGTAGAACATATAACCCCCCTGGGTCTCGAACAAGCCACAATTCTCGCAACTAGGGGAAAGCTTCTACTAAAAACCATGACTCAAGTCCAATCACTTCTACCCTCTGATATTAACGGTCAACGCATCACAGACTTACGAGTTTACCTCCAGAACTTGCCGTACTCCGATTTCTGTATCAAAATAGGTGACATGTCCACAAACATTAAATCCTCAACCCCCGACATAAACCGCCTTCTGGCAACAACACCCCAGTCTGGCAAACGTCCTCATTCGCAAATCAATTCGTTGGAACTTCAAGCATCTTCTAGCCTTCACATACCACCCAATGCTTTCGAATTTCAACCACTACTTCCACCAACATACACCAACCAATTCATACGCCCGGACATACTTTCTGCAACACTCCTTCCCACTTTCTCGGATTCTAGTAACCTCACGGAGCCCAAGTCTTTGCAGGACGCTGTCCACGATTGTCTCGTTATGGATTTCTCATTCAACCCCTCTTCAAACAAAGAACAACTCGAGCTTTATGAAAAGGTTCTCCCTGCTAGCGTCTATGCCATAGCCATCGAAGGAATTACTCATGCGAACAAAAACATTGAAATCTCTGCCAAACAAAAAGCAACTAGACTCTCTACCGAAATCTGTTTTAAAGCACTATTTGAACCCGGCTCATGTACCAACTGCCAACGGCAGCACCCCACCAAGGAGTCGGCTATTAATTTAGTTAACGCCGCAATCTCTGGTTCCAAATTAGGACCTTTCCCCAAACTTCCCATTAAATGGTTGAAAGATAACATGGGTCTACCCGTAGCCAAAGCCTACGGGCAATTACTCAAAACACTTTACGAACAAGGCAAACTAAAAATTCTTTTAGAGGCTCTCAAGAACAACGTACCCCAAAACATGAATAATTTACCTACAAATACCTTTCCTCCTTCTTCTGTTGCGTCCCCCACTACTAACGATGGCCTTCCTTCCCGAAACGTTCATTTCGTAGACTCAAGCCCCTCTACCGATCATATAAACATCTTTAACGCCTTGGTAATCAATTTTGAGAACCCTCACCTTTCCTCCGCTCTCAACCAGGAAATATACGCCCAAGAGGCATTAGACGTTTTAGATCCAGAACCTCCCCCCATGACAACCTTCGGATGCACAACATTACCAGAATGCTCTCCATCTCGAAACACTGATTTTGTGATCAAATATTCTGCATCTCCTCTAGCTGGGGTAGTTCATGACCAATCATCCTTCAATACTCTAGCCCCCGACTATACATCATGTGAAACCCTTATCGGAGGACCAGCTAATATTGCCGTAGTCTCCAACGGTTTTAACTCTACCGAACAAGCCCTAGTCCCCTCTAGACCGGAGGACCTTTCCGAGTTCATCACTATCACTAACGGCACTAAAAGATGGTTGGATCGCCCCCTTTACCTCTGGACAGAAAATACCACCTTAAACCACCTCACAGGTACTTCTAGCGACTCATTAGCTCTAACCGATGGACCCCCTCCCCTCTTTGGAGCATCATCTGAGGGTCGCTTCACTCTAGCATCTTCTTGCCCTGATGCACCTGATAGTAAGACCTGGACCGAGAAATACCTTGCTCATGACCCCCATAACAGTACTCACCCCAAGACTACATCCCAACTTTCGCCAGTCATCGTACCTAAGAACATCAAACATGCCTTCCTGAGACAAATGGTTTATGCCATCCCTATTCGCTCCCTCGGACCCACTACCCACGAATACCCTGAAGCCTCTTCCCACATTCCCAATTCTAGTCACTCAAAACCAACCTTTAAAGAAAGATCAAATAGCCCTTTCTCCACCTATCTCTGCGACACCGGGGCAGACTGTAACGTAGCACACGCTAACGATTTTCTGAATCCTAATTCACCTGCATCCCATCAAGTCCTATGTTTTTTAGACATTTCCGATCAGAACAAATATGGTAATCTTTCCGCCAATGGGATAGGTCAAGGAGGTATAACATTTTCCCACTTAGCTTTCATCATTGTCCGCACATGGGCCTTCTTTACGGATAGCTCGGGTCAACACATTAGGGAAATCGAGTTTGGCATCAACGTTTTCCTATCCCCACAAAGGGTCTCTAACTTCGACCTCATCATCGGCGATTCAACCCTAGCCGCCCTAGGCATTACGATAGCACCCCACCATCCCGACGATCTCCACAATAGAGTAGACAATCGTATCAGACTACCCAAGGGAACCCTTTTCTCCTGCATTCCTCACCCCCTCCTCAGGGATCAAGCTCTAAAAATTATCAAAAGCCCTACGACTCCCGACAGTACCTACAATAAAGCGGCCCTAACTCTCAGTTTTCGCCCTCATCTTTTGCCCGAAAACTACCCTCATCCCCCGAACTGTTTCACGAGTAGCACATGACTATCTTTAGAACTTCCCCCTGCACTCTCTCCTTCCTCTCCCCTCACGTGCAGCATCGTTCCTCCCACATGGATTAACCCACTCGAAACATACCTAGCATCTCAAGGCCCAGGAATACCTCCTCATTACAATTACTATCTTACCTGGTCTCAACTTCCGGCATGCGAATCTAGCCTCCTCCTCACCACGGACACTTTTCTCCCAGCAGGGGAAGGTTGGATCTTAGCTACAGCATTTCTAGCCACACCCTCCAACATTCCTCCACATTGGACTTCTTTTGACACCCTCAACTTACCAGATGTATCCACCACACCATTCACCGTCATGCTAGCTAGAATTCCCTGCAGCCCTAGATCTCTTTCTCTCGACCCCATCCGGAAATCCATATCCCCAACCTCATTTACTATCTTTATTCGAAACATATCCCTTACGAATGTTACTCTTCCCGCATTAACTCCGGTCGCAGGAGCTCACCATTCTACAACACCATACATCTCATCAACCATATCTCTAAACACCATACATCCCCTTGCAAAATCCTTGGCCCTTTCCGACTATTTAGCTCACCTCTCAACATCCATCTATCGGCACCCCCGGAACAACACTCCCCCTCTTCTTTCTTCTTCCCCCCCCCTTCCGGCCACATTCAACCCCAAAACTATCTCCCCATCTGACATAATTGCACTCCTTCGTAAGAATGCCGCCCACTCCCTACTTTCATCCATCCGCCCTATCATTATCCTATCTGGCAATGCATCCTCATGCGCCTCTCTTATAGACAACTCTCAAGGACCCGATAATAGAACCAACAGGGTCATTCTAGTAATCTCATGTTCATCGGACCCCCCTCCCCCACATAGCAACCTTTCCATCCCAACGCTGCTCTTCTCCCCACCTAACCTAACCCCCGACAACGTTGTATCAAAACTTTTGGATCTCCTTCCCATCAACTCTTTAGAATTCTTTCTCTTGATATCAATAGTAGACACAACCCCAACCTCAATTCCAGCTCTTACCCAGATCGTGGTCCCCTCTCTAATAGCCCTATCTATATCCGCACCTTTCCTTGGAATAGCTCCCGCAACACTATCCGACTCCATGAACGACTTTGACCACCTTTACACTATTACCCGGTACCTAAAACCTTCAGTATCCCAACACGTCAGAGCTTATTCCCTAGTTTCTCTTTCACCCTTACCCACTACGGACCTTCTATCTCCTAACCCATCAGGACTTTGGCCCGACACCCCTCCCACTAGAAACCAAGGAACCTTCATCTCAAACACTAAGTTCTACCTTTCAGGCTCTTTAGATCTTGGCCCCTTCCTGGACCTCAGTACCCCGGTTAAATTCTTACCTTCGGGTTCTACTACCGCATACCTACTATCAGACAGCCAGAAGCTCTCCATGTTAAACTTCCATAATTACCCCAACCTAAACCTCACCCATGCATCCTTCTTGTCTCTACCCCCCCCATGTGCCATGTCTTTCTTTCTGAAACACATCCTAGTCCCCCCTCCCGGTAAACCCACCATCAGTAGTAGCAACATCAACCTTCTCGCATACTCTTCCCCCTCATCCCACTCACTTTCCGCCACCGAATCATACTTCATAACCGAACTATCCGATCTATCTAACTCCACCCCTTCTCCCGCCCCTGCCACTCCTCCCCTTGACATCCTCTCATCGTACATCACCCCTACCGACATACCTCCAATTCAAGGTGAACCTCCCCCTACTAATGTACAAGATCCTGTTTCACTCGAAGAGCAAGCAAAACGTTTTCATTCCCCTCTAGACAGTGAATGCGACCAAAATTACGGACCTAGAGGTGAAACCCGTAAACCCATGTCTGACAAAGAAGTCGATGATATCTTTAACAAAATATCGCAGAAATCAACAATCCCGACTCACCTTATTCCCAAATTCAAACAGGAATGTATCTATAAGGTTCGCGAGCTTTGGCAGGATCACTCCCTCCCTAGCGCTATGGGCACGGAATGCCACATTCCTGTAAAGAAAGTAGTATCTGTTCGCCCTATTCCCTGCCACAACCCAGCAAAACTAGCTGCTGTCAAAACAATTATAGGTCGCATGTTAAAGCAAAATATTATTCAAAATTCATGCTCCCCTTTCAACTCACCGGCCTTTCTAGTCCCCAAGAAAAACCCGAAATCCGAAGACCCATCAGACAACTTTCGCCTCGTCAATGACCTCAGTAAAGTAAACGAATACATCGAAGATAGATCCGTGGAACCCCCTTCTATAGAATGCCTCCTCTCTGCCCTAGCCGGCTCAGTTTTCTTTTCCGCCCTAGACCTAGTCACAGCTTTCTGGCAGCTAGCTCTTGATAAAATTAGCAGACAAATAACCGCCTTCACTATTCCTCCCCTGCCCAAATATGAATTCCTTAGAACCCCCATGGGCCTCAAGCTCTCGACTACCTTCATGAATAGCCATATGCATAGAGTTTTCATGGGTATCGATTTTTCGATCTGCGTATACTTTGTAGACGATGTCCTTGCTCATAACAAAGGATCCGAAGATGAGCATTTAGACGTAGTCATTAGAGTCCTTCGACGCCTACACAAGTTCGGCCATACTCTCAACCTCCTAAAATGCATTTTCTTTAAGGCATTCATTCTTTTTCTGGGATATATAGTAGACAAAGCCGGCATCTTGCCTAGCCCCCGCCTCACTGACGGCATCAAAGCCCTTGCTCTCCCCCATACTACCAAAGCCCTTCAAATGGCCTTAGGCATGTTCCAATTCCAAGCCAAATTCATCAAAGATTTCGCCAACGAAGTTGCCGCACTTAGATCCCTGCTCAAAAAATGTATAGCCTCCAAACTTACCCGTCTTACACTTTCCCCTCGCCACGTATCTTCTTTCAACAAGGTTAAATTCTTAATCGAAGACGTCATCACTAACAAAAAGAAGCTCTATTTCCCTACCTGGTCTCGTACCCTCTATATAGAAACCGACGCGTCCCAGAACGCCGTAGCAGGATTTGCATACCAATACGAAACCGACAAACCCAGAATTAACCCAACTACTGACGCTTCTTTAATCCGCCCCATAGCCTACATCAGCAGAGCTCTAAAGGAACACGAGAAGAAATGGTTCAAACCTAGCGGTTCCCTCCCCGACAAACTCACAGCAGCTCACGAAATTGCCACCAACTTCAGAAATTTTCAAAATATATCTGACACTGACTTCGAGCTTTCGGGCGCACGGGACCTAGAAACCCTAGCTATCGTATACGTTCTAGCAGTACTTGACTACCTAGTTGAATCGTGCACAAAAGTAGTAATCATCACAGATCACGCCAACATAGTCTGGTTACTCAAACAATCGGGTGTTCGTCGCCTCCGGTGGGCATTAAAACTATCTATGTATCACAACGTCTTTTTCTGTTTCCGTAAGGGCATCCTCCAGCTAACCTCTGACTGCATGACTCGCCTAACTACAATCCACCAGGAGGCTACCGACTCAATATCACCTACAATTAACATCGTAGATACCCTTCACCCTGACACCCTTTGTGCTATCCCGCGCACCTTTATTCCCGCCCCGGGACTCACCACATCCCTCACTTTCAACCCCCTAAACACGGCCTTCAGCAACAACCTCTCCGCAGCTTTCCCCGAACTACCTGACAACACCAATCCTATAGCCTCTCCTTCTACCATGGACGCTTCTTCCATCCTATACTTATCATGCAATACCTTTATGACGGATCTTGAAACCCATCCTAACTATACACCTCAGTTCTCAGAGCTCACCTGTCTCCTAACCGTAGGAACATCTTCTATATGCCTTCCGACCAACCTGCCTTGCCCCAACTCCCACTGCCCTTTCTGCTCCATAGCCCTCACCTCATGGACACTATACATGTTGCACATATACCACTGTCCGGCATCCCCTGCCTCATCCTTACTTGCTTCCCGCAACTCGGCCTCTTCAATAGCACATGGTATCTTAAACACTTCACTTCTCCTTGATGCAGGAACCTCTTGCTACACTTCACCCTCACCTGATGTTCTCGTCACGCTATCATCACCCGACATAATCCCTTCCCTCCCCATGCCATCCAATACAATTATCCCTCTCGGAAATATCTTCAAAGTTCAGGATCTTCCTCCACTACCAGACATAATAACGGCCCAATCCGAGGACCCCACATGCTCACTAATAATCAAGATCGTTAGAGACAACTTTACCCCTTCAGGCAAAGATCTTCCCGTCGCCAAATTCAAATTCTTTAAAAAGTTCTACAACTTCCATATGCCCCTTGGCATCCTCCTACGCATCCCTGTCAAAGCATCCACTTCGAACCCAGACTTTCGCGTTTTTGTCCCCACCATCGTCATCCCCGACCCTCTAACTGACCTACAAGATTCTATCGTCTCATATTTCCACAGTAGCCCTGCGGGTGGTCACATGGGGATGAACACTACCGAATTTAAAACCAGGGGTTACTATCATTGGAAAAATCTCAAGGAGTCCGTTCGCGCCATCTGTAGCTCTTGTCCCCACTGTTTAGCATCCAAGACCTTTCCATCCCATGACCTAATGCAGTATCCAGTGTACAGGTCTGACCCCTATCAAGAGCTTCACATTGATGTCGTCAAATTCAAACTACCAAATTCCCCTATCGTAGGCGCAGTTATAGTTTTCAATCCATTTACTCACTTCCTCCAAGGAAATATCATAGATACCGAATCAATGACAATCATAGCAAACTGGCTTTATACTTCCATTTTACTCCCAAGAGGATGCCCAGGCAAACTTGTTTTTGACTCGGCTTTCAACGTCTCGGCAGTCAATGCCGTCCTATCTAGACTTAATATCCTAGGGGGTAAATCTTGGCCCTACTCCCATAACGGGGTCCTCGCCGAAAGGCCTATCGGTTTTCTGGTCCAAGCCCTCCGAGCTATGCTAGGCCATGTTGAATCCATTCAAAAGATAAGCCTGCACGAAACCATACCAACCCTTCTATCTCATGCTATAGCAGCCTATAACAGTGCCCCAATTCCTGGGGGACATGGCATCACTCCCTACCTAGCCGAATTCGGCCGGGACTACAACTTCCCAGGCATTACCACCCTGCCCCCAAACTCAGATTCCGGTTCCCAAATACCCCCGTCCACTCCTGAAGCTATTAGATCTAAACTAGCCCTCTTAGACTCGATCTCAGCCTCCCTTAAAAACCTGCACCTTGAAAATAGTTGTGCCCAAGCCTTGAAATCTAGCTTGGGAAAAGGGTACCCAATTTTTAACATCGGGGACAAAGTCACCGTCACTTTCGAACCTCGCCACATGAAGCTAAATAATGTAGCCAATCCGCACTACGAGGTCACCTCCCAAGTAGGCCATCAAGCATACAAAGTACGAAACGTGTCTACCAATAGATCCTCCACCCGCCTAGCGAACCAGCTCAAAGGGGTGGGAAAAACTGCACGTCTAACTGCAACTTCTGTCCTTAACTCACCTACTCCCGGCCTCCCCTCCCCTGGCTCTCCTCCCGTCTGTGACATCCCTGAAACCTCGCCTTCTTCTGCCCAATTCCCATCAGTTACCGTAGGAACACACATCATGTTTAAAGGCAGGCTCTCAGCTAGGGTTCAATTTGGGACAGTTCTGGAATCCTCAGCCTCCCCCCCTTTCATCCAAATCCACATGCTCATACACCAGACCTCCACGCATGTCCCAAAACTTAATGGTCACCCCCGCATAAACATCTATCACCCAATAGCCAAAAGAAGATTCAAACCCGAATGGAAATACTTTGAGGGTGACCAGCTTTTAGTATACGGCAACGCATCACGATCCCGACCTAGTGATACCCCAGTTACCTTCACCATCTACCCGGACTCGCACGACGTCATTTGTCACAACTTTCAACTTCGTCCCACCTCATCCAACGGCTCCCGGAACTCCCGGAACGCTGTCCTAACCCTGTCCAAAGCTCTCGCATCTCAGGTGCGCGCACTCTGCCAAGCTTGGGTACCCTCCAGAGGAACTCGCCCCCTCGGCATCGATGAAGGGGACACCATGCCTGCAGCAACGACATGATGCCAAGTCGCTCGCACCCCCCGTCCGAGTACTCGCACAAGCAATCTCAGCAAGATATGAATGAGAGTTTTTCTGGCCTCAGCACGCCTCCTTTTGCTTTACCCTGTTGCTTGTTTGCCTGAACTGTTTCCTCACCGGCGGATAATCACTGCTGCCTATAATAAAGAGCAAGGTATCTCCTCCACGGGCTACACACCAGGCAAACCCTGCCCCCTTCCCCTCTTCCTCCTTCCCACCTCACATGCCACTTGCATACGTTCCTTGCTAGTAGCTGTCGTAGAACCACGAATGCATTCACTGGTGCACTTCTCAGCTTTTGTCACGCAGAATTTCAGCTTCTAATCACGCCTCTCGTCCTCCCATGGCTCGATACTGGTCGTTTAAGTAATTCCTGAGATTTCTCCATTCAAATTGTGCTCCACTTACCCTTTCGATTTACCTTCAGGATAGAGTGGGCTATTTAGGAAAGTTTCTGCCCAACTCGTTTTTATGATTCTAACCCCAGGACTCCCGACTCTCTATCCGACACTGAACCCGTCCACAATAAAGCCTAAAAAATCTCGATTTCATACGCTCATGCTCCCGTGTAGGGTAGGAGTACCCTTTGTCCCTGTCGCGAAAACGAGAAATTGTTCTTTCTTCAGAGATTTAAATGGCCTTTCCGAACGGGTAAGTTAAGCTAAGATCTCACACAGGCCTAGGACAAAAATATCGGTTCATTACGTGTCGGGGGTGATAAACTGAACATACTTTCAGTCACCCCCTCTCTCTCTTCTGAGAAGTCAAGCCTTGGATAAATATTTTTCGTAAATTCTTTGTTCGGGTAAGTCTCAATCCAATTAGACCTCATTCAAACCTTTGATCGTGACGAAAATCGTTGGACTCACTAACTCTGGTTTCAGCTCGGTCTTTCGCCAATTCTTCCCTAAGAGCGTTTGGTTGTTGTGCAGTAGTCGTAACTTCACAGTGCCTCTAGCCGAGATTTTCCACAGATTGTTTCTTCCTGTTTCTAGCCAGACATCGGCTAGCAAGGAACGTACCCCCCCCCTTCATTACACCTCGTACCTACCTGCATTCCCATACTTTAGTGAAATCTAGCTTTGCTGCCATGTTGTTTTCGAAACGATGTATGTGAAGCTGCATGGTAGGT
>OJBV01000148.1_pt1 | contig 13226 bp, 8 predicted proteins | sample 1590821 | NCBI WGS metagenome assembly OJBV01 (sample SAMN05416694, study PRJEB24817) | seawater metagenome | isolation source: Sea water | place: Canada:Atlantic | collected 2013-07
ATGTAGAGAGGTCTCGTGGGCTCGGAGATGTGTATAAGAGACAGAACACTTCCCTCTGGTCGACAACAAACTCAAAACTAAACTTTTAGCCCAAGAGTATGCCGTACCCACGCCGGGGCTAAAATTTGTGGTCCGTGAGCAGCATGAGATCAGCCATATTGAGCAACAGCTTGCGGATCTTGACAGCTTTGTACTCAAGCCGGCAAAAGGTTCGGGAGGGAAAGGTATATTGGTCGTGACCGGCCGTCAGGGAGACCAGTTTGTTCGTAGCTCAGGCGTGCTGATTGACATTACTGATATTCGGCGGCATATGAGCAACATTCTTGCGGGCCTTTACTCCCTAGCGGGCTCGGCGGATGTGGCAATTATTGAAGACCTTATCGCCTTTGACGATTGTTTTTTGGGGTATTCCCACGAGGGTGTGCCTGATATTCGGATCATTGTTTTTCGTGGTTATCCGGTCATGGCTATGCTGCGCCTCGCCACTGCCGCCTCCGACGGTAAAGCCAATCTGCACCAGGGGGCAGTGGGTGTCGGGCTGGCGCTTGATTCGGGTCGCTGCTTGAAGGCTGCACAGTTTGGTAGGCCGATCAAGTTGCACCCCGATACGGGGTGTTCATTAAGCGATATTCGGATATCCGGGTGGCGGGACATTCTGCTATTGGCATCGCAGTGCTATGATATGACTAGCCTGGGGTATATCGGTACTGATATCGTCCTAGACAAGTTTGCAGGTCCGCAGTTGCTGGAGCTGAACGCTAGGCCGGGCTTGGCGATTCAAATCACCAATGGCCGTGGGTTGTTACCCCGCCTGCGTCACATCGAGCATATGAGCCTGAACCGGCGCTTTCGTGCCGAGCAGCGGGTGGACTACTCTATGCATCAGTTTGCCGAGGAGAGTTCTGCGGCACAGAGTCCAGATGCAGGATAAATAATGCAATCCACTGTTGAGCCAGTATTGACGTCGAGAAAAGATATGGCCCGCCTGATGCGTCTGGCGACCTATGCTTCTATTTCCGTGGCCATCGTTCTGGTTTTTGGTAAAACGATCGCTTGGGCCCTCACTGATTCGGTGAGTCTGCTGGCCACTCTCATTGACTCTGTTCTGGATGGGCTGGCCTCCCTGATTAACCTGTTTGCCGTGCGACATGCGATCACTCCGGCCGATAAAGAACACCGTTTTGGTCATGGCAAGGCAGAGGCGTTAGCAGGGCTGGCCCAGGCAGCATTTATTGCCGGATCCGCAGGCTTTTTGTTGCTGGAATCGGGTCGACGTCTTATTGATCCCGTGCCTTTGGAATCCTATGGGCTCGGTCTGGTGATAATGACCTTTTCTATCATCCTCACGCTGGCGCTGATGTCCTTCCAGCGGTATGTCATTCTTAAGACGGGCTCCACCGCGATCAAGGCAGACGCCCTCCATTACCGCACGGATTTCCTAGTTAACGTCTCTGTTATTATTGCGCTAGTGCTCGCCGTTGAAGGCTGGGGAGGGTTTGACGCTTTGTTTGCAATAGGCATTGCGATTTTTATCTTGTACAGCTCCTGGGGAATTGTGCGCCAGTCCCTTGACGACCTCATGGATAGGGAGCTTCCTGTCGACGAGCGCGACGCCATCACTCGTATTGCAGTCGCGCACTCGAAAGTGCACGGTTTACATGACTTGCGGACTCGGCGGTCCGGCATCGCCACCTTTGTTCAGTTGCATCTCGAAGTGGACGACGAACTGACGTTATTGGAAGCGCATAAAATCTCTGACGAGGTGGAGCTAAGACTGCAGGAGGCATATCCCGCAGCCGAAATTATTATCCACCTTGACCCAATTTCTGTGGTGCCCTTTGAGCCGGTACCTGAATTTCTGAAAACATAGACGCTAACGTAGTCGATATGATTTAAAACGTGTACATCACACGTGCAAAAATATTGGCTCCGTAGCTCGGTAGGCGAGCACCGAGCGCAATGTCCGGGTTGATCGCTCGGTTGTCACCGCCCAGATGATCCTCGTAGCGCTTGTCGAGTACATTATCTACGCCTGCGGCCAGTTGTAGGTTTTTGGTGGCATACCATGTGGCATTCAGATTGATCAGGCCATAGCTGGATGATTCTTGTTCATTATTTACCACGCTGACATCGTCCTGTTTGGCATACCCCACCGTTTCAATCGTCGCGGTCCATGCGGGAGCAGTGTAGGTAAGGCTGACAGTGGCGTTGGGTGCGGCTATCCGATAGAGGTTGTCGTCACTCGAATCATCACGCTCGCCACGCACATAGTTTACCAGCCCCGACAGAGACCACTGCTCGCTCAGGTACCAAGCCCAGTCCATATCAAAGCCGTACAGCTGAGCGTCTACATTGTTGAATTGCAGTGGGTCTGGATTGTTGGTGCCGTTCTGAGCATTCATCATTCGCACAAAGGCGATCGCAGCCGTGTCTTCGCTGACGGTTCCTTGAATATAATCTTTGACCTTGCTATAAAAAATGCGCGGCGATAGCGTTAGACTGCCGTTGCTGTAGTTCAGGCCTGACTCAATCTGCGAGGATACTTCCGGATTAAGAGCAATGGTTCCGGTATAGGTGTAGCCGTCTGCCAGTCCCGCCGTCGCCTGCAGTGGCAGCCACAAGTAGCGTTCCTGATAACTTGGAGAGCGGTTCTTTTGAGCCACTCCGAGGTACCAGCTGGTATTGTCTGTGGCTCTAAACCAGGCTTTCGCAGCGAGGTCGAGATTGTTGTCGACTTGTCTGAGTTTGGAATTATTGAAGGTGTCGCGCAAGGTCGCTGCGGCGGGCATCATCATTGCAGGCGTAGCATTGACTTTATCTGCATCCATCTCCACGCGATTGAAGCGTAGTCCAAACTCCCCGCTCCAATGGCTGGTAAAATTCTCCGTGCGTTCGAAAAACACTCCCAGCACCTCTCGCTTGGCATTATTAAAGTTTTCGACAAAAAACATGGGGCTGTTGGGGTTATCAATATCTGAATTGTGTTTTGCGCTGAAGCCGTCGAAGCCAAACGTTGACGAGCCCGTGTTATCGAACACGGTAGTCATTAATTTAAAGCCCATATTGTCACTGGAGGCGCTGTTGCGTCTCCACTGGCTTGCCGTGGGTGCCTCGCGCAGCAAATAATTTGTCATCGTGTGGTCGAGGTTACTACCGAACAGCGAGACCATGACATTGACCACCTCACTTTTATCGAAGTTGTAGCGCAAGCTATATAAATCGCCTTCTATTGTTTCTATGTCCATTGGCAGTGCCGGGGTGCCGCTGTCGCCGGTGTCGTTATAGCCATAGTCCAGCTGTAGGGTCTGATTGCCCGTGCGAAAGCCGTAGCCTAGGTCGTAACGCTGGCGCTCGTATTCGGTTGGCCGGATTTTGCCGTCCGGAAATTCAGCATCGTCGCCATTTTCTGTCATGGCGGCCACTCTGACTCTATTGTGCTTGTTGCTGGCATAGACGGCTGACTCAAGGTGATAAGCATCGTTCACCGACTGGGCATTACCAATCAGTCTGCCTCCCAGTTCGAAGTCTTCTCCAGCACCAAATTCACCTTGTGTGGATTTGACGTCGATGGCCCCGCCGATGGATTCCTGAGCCACACTGACGGGGACGATGCCGCGGTAGATTTTCAGCGACTCCAATTGACCGCCCACCGCATAGGACATTGGCGGATCCATCCAGTTGGGTCCTGAGGGGGCAAGATGCGTTCCATCCATGGATACGGCTATCCGCGAGCCGAACATGCCTCGATACTGAGGGATGCCGGTGAGCGGCCCATTGGTGTTGACGTTGGCCCCGGGTGCCTTCTTCAATAACTGTGCCAGATCTGATGAGATCAGTAGTTCATCGGCCACATCGATGGTAAGCGTATTCTGGCTGGCAGTGACCACCAATTCTTCCAGATGGTCCGCCTGCACTGGCAATGCACACAGCACTGTGGCGATGGCCATATGATAGGGTTTCGTCAGCATGGGTGCTCCATTGTCTAAAAATGCACTGGACTGTGGATTTCTTCGGGAAGAATTACGGTATCACGTGTGATTGTCCTATGAAGTGGTTCAAATAATCAAATTTTCATCTCGATAGTGTCGGTGGTGAGATCAAAAGACTATCGCTGATTCATGGGAAAAATGCCTACGCGATCACTGCAGACTGTAATTGGCCGATCAGTGTCGGTGAGGTTAGGCTCCAACTTGCTTGCTTATGGCAGGATGATCAGTTTACGCTGGGCAACGCCTCATCAACGGATCTGTCACCCCTGATGTGGAGGGGTGAGGTGATCTTCGAGTTTTTGTGCCGACGACGTCATTGCGCCCCCTTTTGCGGTGAGTGATACTTGAACACCACTAAAACATACTGTATGTTCAAATCCTGATTTCAGGTGGGTTGCTGGCTCGCCTTTCGCATTTTTACTGAAGCGTTTTGCTCCGTGTGTCTGTCTGGCTCATCGATAGTAATCCGCCCCGACAATGAGGTAACCCCGTGAGCGACCTTGAACAGTTTCGCCAGGAGACGCGAGTCTGGCTGCAGGAGAATTGTCCCGAGGCCATGCGTCAGCAGGCCAAAGGCTTTGAGGATATTTTCAATGGGGGCCGCAACCCTGAATTCATCCACCCTGATCAAAAGCTTTGGTGCGACCGTATGGCTGCTCGTGGCTGGACGGTTCCCCACTGGCCTAGAGAGTACGGTGGCGGCGGGCTAAGTAAAGAAGAGGTGAGAGTCCTCGCTCAGGAGATGGCGGCCATCCGTGCCCGCCCTGCATTGAGCAGTTTTGGTATTTCCATGCTCGGCCCTGCTTTGCTGCACTTTGGTTCTGAGGAGCAAAAGCTTGAACATCTGCCTAAAATCGTGCGCGGTGAAATTCGCTGGTGTCAGGGTTACTCTGAACCAAACTCTGGCTCTGACTTGGCCAGCCTCGCGACCAAAGCCGAAGACAAGGGTGATCACTATGTGATCAACGGCCAGAAAATCTGGACGTCCTATGCAGATAAGTCTGACTGGATATTTTGTCTTGTGCGCACCGACAACTCGGGCACCAAGCACGAGGGTATCAGCTTTGTGCTGTTCGATATGGCGCAGGAGGGCGTGACGACTCGTCCCATCAAATTGATCAGCGGCAGCTCCCCGTTTTGCGAAACCTTCTTTGATAATGCGATCGCGGACAAGAAAAACCTGGTTGGAGAAGAGGGTAAAGGCTGGACCATCGCTAAGTACCTACTGACGCATGAGCGCGAGATGATTTCCGCTTTCGGGGCCGCACCTAAAAAGTCTGTCGGGCAAGTGGCGCTGGATAGTATCGGAGCCGATGCCTCTGGCCGGCTGTCCAACTCAATATTGCGCCAGAATATCGCCCAGTATCAGCTCGATACTATGGCTTTCGGCGCGACCATGGCGCGCGTCGGAGACGAATCAAAAGCTGGGAAGGGTCTCGGTGCGGCGTCCTCCATATTCAAATACTACGGTACGGAACTGAATAAGCGGCGCAATGAACTGAATCTGGCAGTATGCGGTGAATCTGGTTTGGGCTGGGAGGGCGAGGAATATCATCAGGGTGTGGTCAGTCGAGATTGGCTGCGCTCCAAGGGGAATTCTATCGAGGGTGGGACCTCTGAGGTGCAGCTGAATATTATTGCCAAGCGTGTGCTTGGACTTCCCGACGCATAGCCCTGGTCACAGAGAGGATTATTGAAAATGGCATTGGTTTTGAATGAAGAGCAGGTGATGCTAAAGGAATCTGCTGCTGGTTTTTTGGCGGAGAACGCTACCGTGACGCATCTGCGCGCATTGCGTGACAGCAATAGCGAACGTGGGTTCAGCGACGACGTATGGAATGAAATGGCGCAGATGGGCTGGGCGGGTATCGCCATTCCGGAGGCCTTTGGTGGCTTAGGCTATGGATATACCGGTTTAGGGCTATTGCTGGAGCAGGCAGGCCGTAATCTTAGCGCCAGCCCCCTGCAATCCACCGTTCTGGTGGCCGCAACTTTAATTGGCGAATTGGGGAGCTCGCAGCAAAAAGAGGAGCTGTTGCCTGCTATTGCTGCAGGCCAGAAGCTCATTAGTTTGGCACTGCAGGAAGGGCCGCATCACGCACCACAGCAAAGCGCATTGAGTGCGACGTTGAATGAGGGCGACTATATCCTTAGTGGCACTAAATTGATGGTGTTGGATGCGGTTTCTGCGCACACTTTTATTGTCATCGCGCGCACCAGTGGGACGCCCGATGAGGAGCAGGGATTAAGCGCTTTTCTGCTCGATGCGGGCACCGCTGGTCTGACTGTGGAGCGACGTAGCCTGGTAGATTCGCGCAGTGCAGGTGCACTGGTGTGCGACAATGTGCGGGTTCCTGCGGCTAATCTTCTGGGTGCGCCCGGAAGCGCTTGGGTTGGGCTTAACCGCGCACTGGATATCGCCAATATCGGACTGGCGTCAGAGTTGCTGGGTGTGTCGACCGAAGTGTTTGAGAGGACCATCGCCTATCTACAAGAGCGTAAGCAATTTGGCCGAGTGATTGGCTCTTTTCAGGGTTTACAGCATCGTGCTGCAGAGCTGTTTGCAGAGCTGGAGCTGGCGCGATCGATTGTATTGAAGGCGCTCCATACAGTTGATGACGGCGACCAAGAGTTGTCTTTGATTGCCAGCGCGGCCAAGGCAAAGTTGTGCGAAGTGGCCCAGCGCGCGACCAATGAGGCTATCCAGATGCATGGCGGCATCGGCATGACTGATGAGTACGAGATCGGGTTTTTCATCAAGCGAGCGCGGGTCGTTCAGCACACCTTTGGCGACTATAATTACCATCTGGATCGCTTTGCTCGATTTAGTGGTTTCTAAGCATACGGTAGAGACGGAATCCCATAATAATGAATGCAGAACTAGAGCACTTTGACGAAGCGGTTGCCAGCCTCACCGCAGTCGGTGAGGGTTTTGAAGTGAACACAGTAGAGCTTGCGGGTGTTCAATACCGCAACTTCGCCACGTTGCCTGCCAACCTTGCGCAGTACTTTACCGTCATGTTGCAGCACGCGGAAAAAGAGTTTGCAGTCTACCTGGACGAGCGCTATACCTTTGGCCAAGGCTACCAGCGCAGTTGTGAATTTGGCGCCGCGTTAGTAGAGCGTTATGGTTTGGTAAAGGGTGACCGAGTGGCCATCCTGAGCCGTAACAACCCGCAGTGGATGATGGCTTTTATTGGGATCACTTCTGTGGGTTGCGTGGCCGTGCCGATGAATGGCTGGTGGACGACAGAAGAATTGGACTACGGTTTTGCGGATAGTGGTGCCAAGATTGTGGTTGCCGATCGCGCGCGGGTGCAGCGACTGGCCACTATTGTAGAAAAGCATGATCTGCACATTATCGCTATTGATGATTGTAGTGGCCTCGGTGTTGAGTACACGCCGTTTGCCGAATTGCTACGGGAGTTCTCAGGCAGAGGCATGCCCGAAAAAGAGGTTGCCCTAGAGGATCACGCCACCATTATGTACACCTCGGGTTCCACCGGCCACCCTAAAGGCGCATTGTCTTCCCATAGAGGTGTTCTGGCGGCCCTGTACAGTTGGATGTGTATGGGCGTTGCTACCAAAATGACAGGGGCTCAGGCTGTTCGAGAGCAGGGACTGCCGCCTTGTGCGCTGGTGACAATTCCATTGTTTCATTGTACGGGTAGCCACTCGGCCTTCATGCTGTCTTTGGTGGTGGGTCGTAAAATGGTGATCATGCACAAATGGGATGCGCAGGAGGCCCTGCGGCTGATCGAGGCGGAAAAAGTGACCTGGTTCAATGGCGTACCGACTATGTCGGCGGAGTTGCAGGCGGCAGCGGCGACCACAGTGCGGGATATTACATCACTGACGGAGATTATGGCAGGCGGTGCTGCGCGTCCCCCGGAGCAGGTCAAAAAAATCAGTGGTACGTTTAAAAATTCCACACCGGGGATTGGCTACGGACTGACGGAAACGAATGCATTGGGGGCGGTGAATGCGGGTGCCTTCTATGTCGCCAGACCGGACAGCGCGGGGCGAGTCGTGCCTCCGGTGACGGAGTTTCGCATCATTTCAGAAGACGGCCGTGAGCAGCCCACAGGTGAACGGGGCGAGCTGTGCATCAAGTCTCCGGCCAATATATTGGGTTACTGGAACAAGCCGGAAGCCACGGCAGAAGCCTTTGTTGATGGTTGGTTTCACACCGGCGATATTGCCTACCTGGACGAGGACGGGTTTCTTTACATCGTTGATCGGATCAAGGAAATTATTATTCGAGGGGGTGAAAACATTAGCTGCATTGAAGTGGAGGCCGCTATTTATTCACATCCAGACATTCACGAAGTCGCGGTATTTGGGCTGCCGGATGAGCGCTTAGGCGAGGTCGTCGGGGCTGCCGTGGTATTGCGAGAGGGCGGTCAACTTGGCGCAGATGAGCTGCGCGTCTATTTATCCGAGCACTTGGCAATGTTCAAGATACCGGCCTATATTTGGCTCCCAACTGAACAGCTGCCGCGTATCGCATCCGGAAAGATTTTTAAACGACAGATAAAGGCAGGCTATACTGTCAAGCTGACGCTGAATAAATAGCCGCAAACTAATGTTAATTAACCAAATAAATAAGGAGAAGCAAAATGACGATGGATTTAGGCGTTAGTGCAAAACTGGTACCGCTGCTTGAAGAGGTGCGGTGCTTTATTGAGAAAGAAATTCTGCCGGTAGAGGTCGAGTTCTATGAAGATATTGCGGTGGGCGATCGATGGGAGTGGACGCAGCGTCAGACCGATATTCGGGAGGGCCTGAAGACCAAGGCCAAGGCGCAGGGGTTGTGGAATTTCTTTCTCACCGAAGGTGACTCCGGTTCCGGTCTGAATACGGTGGAGTACGCCTATCTTGCCGAAGAGATGGGTAAGTCACATTTGGCCGCAGAGGTCTTTAATTGCGCTGCTCCCGATACGGGGAATATGGAGGTGCTACACAAATACGGTACCGAGGAGCAGAAAAAGCAGTGGCTGGAGCCGCTGTTAAACGGTGACATCCGTTCTGCTTTTTCCATGACTGAGCCGGGAGTGGCGTCTTCTGATGCCACTAATGTCTGCACGGAGGCGGTACTCGATGGCGACGAGTGGGTAATCAATGGAGAGAAGCACTACGTGTCTGGTGCTGGCGATCCGCGCTGTAAGATAATGATTGTCATGGTAAAAACGGAGCCGGACGCCCCCAAACATCAGCAGCAGTCACAGATACTGGTTCCCACGGACACCCCTGGATTTGAAAACCTGCGAGCCATGAACGTGTTCTCCATGGATGATGCGCCCCACGGCCACATGCATCAGAAATTCACCAACGTGCGGGTACCCAAGGAAAATATTCTTCTGGGCTCCGGTCGTGGTTTTGAGATTTCTCAGGGTCGGCTTGGGCCGGGTCGTATACACCACTGTATGCGCGCCATCGGTGCTGCAGAAAAAGCACTAGAACTGCTCTGCCAGCGCGCTGTGTCGCGTGTCGCTTTTGGTAAGCCGCTGGCACGCCTGGGCGGTAATATCGACATTATTGCAAATGCTCGAATGGACATTGAACAGGCTCGCTTGCTCACGCTGAAGACGGCGTGGATGATGGATAATGTCGATGCGAAAGAAGCGCGCATATGGATTTCGATGATCAAGACTGCGGTGCCTAATATTTCTATTCGTATTGTGGACGAGGCAATTCAGATGTTTGGTGCATTGGGTGTTAGTCAAGATACGCCGCTGGCGAATATGTATATGTCCCAGCGCACGCTGCGTTTAGCCGATGGGCCCGATGCAGTGCACCGCATGGTGGTGGGCCGTCATGAGCTCAAGCGTTACGCATAGCGCACAATGCAGCCCTGCGAGGCGGCTGAGGAGGGCCTCCCTGGTTGAGTGAATAGCGATGGCTTTTCACTTGATCAGAACCGGTGGTTGAAAAAAATTGCTTTGATTCGGTGAGAGACTGATGTACGTTCTGTAAAAGATAAATAATAGCGGAACAGATGAAATGAATGTAGCCACTAAGCGGTGCGCGCCGTTTCTCGCGTTGATAGCGTTTTCTCCCGTTGCCTCTCTGGTTTGGGCTGCTACCGCAGGCAATTCGCTTGAAGAAATCATTGTAACGGCCAATAAGCGGGAAGCCTCGCTGATGGATACGGCCGCATCAATCACCGCCTTTGACAGCGCCACGCTTGATCAGTTGGGTATAACAGGCAGTCAGGATCTGGTGTTACATACGCCTTCCCTGTCGATTACAACGTTTACGGTCAGTATCCGCGGGGTGGGTCGGCCCAATCTGGCGGTTGGTTCGGAGCCGGGGATCGGCATCTACTGGGACGGTGTGTACAACACTGAAAACGGTATATTTAACTACTCCGAGTTCATGGATATTGAGCGCATTGAGGTTTTGCGGGGCCCGCAGGGCATTCTTTATGGGCGCAATTCCGTTGGCGGCGCCGTAAGCTTTATCAGTAAGCGACCTAGCGAGGAGTGGGAGGGTAACGTCACAGCGCAACTCACCAACTACGACGGCAGACTCATTCAGGGGTTGGCTAGCGGCCCGATCACTGACACATTGAGTGTGTTGGCGGGTGCGTCTTATATCAGCCACGAGGGATTCCAGAAAAACACGTACAACGGCAAGGACTATGAGCAGGACAAAACGCCCTATGCGACGGTGAGTCTGGAGTATCAGCCCAATGATCGCTGGAATACCGTACTCAAGGTCATAGGCGTAGACCGCGATTACCGGCAGGGAAACGGTTACATACTGGAGCCTTTTGCACGTGAGTTAGCGCAACCCGTAGTGGATGCTAGTGGTGCCGGCATTAGCTTGCCGGGTATGCTCCCCGCGCAGAACTTCGTCAATATGCGCCAGGGCCTGGCCATAGAGAATCCCGCGCTGCAAGATGAGAATAAAGTAACACAAGACCGTAATCCAAATCTCAAGAACCGGCGCTGGGCGGTTTTTCTGAATAGCGAATACAGCGCAGACACCTTCACCCTCAAGTATACCGGGGGGTATAACAAATACTGGTTTGATATTACAAATGATGCCGACGCTAGCGTCCAGGCGGACTCGGGCGTCGACTGGAGCAAGGTCAGTCTCCTAGGGATTCCTGTAGCGGATTTCCCCGGCAGCCCGGGTTATGCGATTACGGGTGCTGATATGACCTATAACGTTGACCAGGATGCAAGGTTCAGCTCCCACGAATTGCAGTACTCGTCGGAATGGGACAGTGATTACTCGCTGCTGGGCGGACTTTATTACTACCACAGTGACGAAAATCAGGTGGTGGATTTTCGAGAGTGGAATGATGAGTTAATGGAGATGTATGTGTTCCTTGGCGAATTTCTCCCTGGTGCCCCTGTCCCGGTGAGTGACGACAACTACCTGTATCGTGGTGAAGCGAGCGTAGATACCCGCTCATATGCATCCTATGGGCAGCTATCGTGGGACCTGTCGCCCGAGACTATCTTAACCGCCGGTTTACGCTATTCTTATGACGAGAAAAAAGGCAATGATAATACCTTTGTGCAGTATGTGGGCGACCCTGATAATCCGACCGTGTATAGGGCTGAAGATGACAGTTGGGATAAGTGGACCTGGCGCTTGGGTGCAGACCATTATTTGACGCCGGATCAGTTTCTGTATGCCTTTATCGCGACCGGCTACCGCTCTGGTGGCTTTAATTTCCAAAAGCCCAGCGCTACTACAGATGTTGATGTGGTGAAGCCGGAAGAAATTATCTCCTATGAGATAGGCTATAAAGGATCAACATTTGAGAATCGACTGAATGTAGGTGCCTCTGTGTATTACTACGATTACACCGACTTACAGGTGATTAAGCAGGACGTGGAAAACGGCATCGCCTTGAACACCTTTCAAAATGCCAAAGACGCAGAAGCTGCCGGTCTGGAACTGGACTTTAGAGCCCTGCCGATACCGAGCATCATGCTCAGCGGAACGTACTCTTACAATTTCACGGAGTTTAAAACCTTCTCCAGCAAAGATGCCAACGCTTGCACCTTGGGGCCCTATGCAGTGGGCGATACTCAGAATCCGCTATGCATCGACGAGCAAGATCTCCAGGGCAATGAATTTGTATTAACGCCCAAAAACAAGGCGTCTTTGAACGCCACCTACTTCTGGCAGATGTTTGATCTCGATTGGTCCGCTACTGGCACTTATTCCTACACCGGCAAACAGTGGATGTCGATTTTCAATGATCCGCAATATGATAGAGTCGACAGCTATGACCGTTGGGATGCGCGTGTGAATATGGCCGCCCTCGATCAGCAATGGGAAGTGACTGCATTCGTCAAAAATATCGCCGATGATCGCAATATCATCAGCCGAGGCCGGCCCAGTACTGTGACCCAAAACGCGACATCTGTGCTGTCTGATCCCCGTATTTATGGGTTGAAAGTGCAATACAACTTTTAACCTTGCGCTCGGGGACGACTCTCACCGGCTCAGAGTGTCCCCGATTCCAGTTCCGGTTCCGGTTCAATAATGCCTCAGGCTCAGCCGGGTCCAACGCGGTATGGCTTGGCGTCGCGTGCACACAGCGGGTTGAGGTATAAAATACTTGAACCGGCCAAATACATACTGTATGTTCAAATCCCTTTTTAAATTGATATGGTCAGTTCATCGTTGCTTCCGGTAGATCTTTGACCGAAAACCATCTTTCGCTATCAGCGCCCACAGTGGGGGTGGGTGAAACAGCATCGATCGACAACAATCAACCGTTTCTGTTGCAGCAAAAACCGATGAGGAGCACACCATGGCAGTAAAGATCGTACCCAAAGAAGAAATGTTGGACGCTATCGGCACTAAGTTTGAGCCCGGCGAGTGGATTGAGGTGACACAGGATCGTATCAATGTCTTTGCCGATTGCACCGAGGATCATCAGTTTATCCACGTGGACGAAGAAGCAGCAAAAAACACGCCTTTTGGCAGCACCATCGCCCATGGCTTCTTGACCCTGTCCTTGCTGTCTAAAATGGCCGAAGGTAACGGCGTTATCCCTGAGAACATCGTCATGGGTCTCAACTATGGCTTTGACAAGGTGCGTTTTCTGTCGCCGGTGAAATCAGGTAAGCGCGTTCGCGCGAACGCAGAAGTCGCTGATATCGTCCGCAAAGATGAGAATCGATTTCTGATTAAGCAGGTTATTTCTGTAGAGATTGCTGTCTCTTATACACATCTCCGAGCCCACGAGACCTCTCTACATCTCGT
>OJBV01000149.1_pt1 | contig 13193 bp, 9 predicted proteins | sample 1590821 | NCBI WGS metagenome assembly OJBV01 (sample SAMN05416694, study PRJEB24817) | seawater metagenome | isolation source: Sea water | place: Canada:Atlantic | collected 2013-07
ACGAGATGTAGAGAGGTCTCGTGGGCTCGGAGATGTGTATAAGAGACAGACTGCATACTGTGCAAACTGCTCTGTAACTGAAATCATATGTACATCTAGATCAGGCCATAAGCATTGATGACAAAATTGTAAATGACGATAAACATTTACAGCATTTGCAGTAGTTGTGGTCATTACAAAATGATTTTCGGAAAGCCTTGCGGTTGTTCCATCATCCATTACCATACCATCTTCACGAAGCATTAAGCCATAACGAGTTTTACCCACTGGCACTTTTGCAAAAGCATTTACATAGACTTTGTTAAGGAACTCTGAAACATCAGCACCTTTAATATCGATCTTACCGAGAGTTGTTACATCACAAATACCAACTGATGCCCTTGTTTGCTTTACCTCACGGTCAACAGATTCACGCCAATGAGTTTCTCCTGGCAATGGGAACCATTGAGAGCGATACCACATTCCAACCTCAACAAAAATAGCATCTTGCTCAACAGACCATTTATGGCTTGGAGTATAACGCGTTGGATAAAATTCCATTCCACGCCTTCTTCCAGCAAATGCTCCAATTGCTACTGGAGAATACGGAGGCCTAAATATCGTAGTTCCAGTCTCTTCCATGGTTTGACCCATATTGTCAGCCATAATACCAATTCCAAGAACGTTAGCAGTTTTACCTTGGTCAGTAGCCATACCTAACGTTGTATAGCGCTTAACATGCTCAACTGATTTAAATCCCTCTTGGTTTGCAAGCTTAATATCTTTTGCAGTAACGTCATTTTGAAGATCGACCCAAGCACGATTTTTTCCACTTGGAACCCCCCAGTTTGCAGTTACGCTATATAAAACTGTTTGAGTTTCAGCTGGATCTAATTCTTTAACATTGTAGCCTAGATCTAAAGCGACAGACGAACCCTCATTGTGCCCTTCAATAATTGCATCAGACAAAACCATTGTTCCTTTAGCTCTTCCCGCAACTGACATACCAGGTGGATTTGATTCATCTGGAATAAAGGATGCAATTTCTTCATTCCATTTTGGAATCCCTCGGTGATGACATGTTAAATGTAAGTTTGGATTCCATCCACCTGAAACAGCTAAGCAATCTGTGTCTATTGATTTTCCATTAGAAAGCTTTATCGATTTAAGTGCTTTTCGACCCTTAGTATCAACCACATTTGTGCCCATAAAAATCTCAGCACCTGGAACTCTTAAAACAGGTTTAATTGAGCGCGAATCAATTACAGCAACAACTCTTATATTTTTTAAAACCAAGTCTCTCGCAGTATTCCAGCCATCATCATTATTTGTATAGACTGAAACTTTATCACCTGTAGCAACTGCAAATCTATTTGCATAAGATCTCACAGCGCTTGCAAGCATTATGCCAGGACGATCATTATTTCCAAAAGCTATCGATCTTTCAATTGCACCAGCACAAAGAATTGAACGTTTAGCATAAATTCTCCAATTCACCTGACGAGGCTTATTTTTATCTTCCCTAGCTTCTGATGCTCTATTTTCGATTGCACCATAAATGCCATGATCATAAACACCAAAAATAGTCGTGTCAGACATCAATGTAACGTTTTCCATTGCGCTTAAAGCAGCAACTGTATCTTTTGCCCACTTACTGCCAGACATACCATTAATTTTTATGGACTCAGTATTTAGCCTTCCACCCATTAAAAAGTCTTCATCAGCAAGTATAACTTTTGCGCCAGAGCTAGCAGCCGTAATTGCAGCTGATAACCCAGTTGCGCCAGCACCAATAATTAGAATATCACAATAACGAAAACCTTTATCATAAGTATCTGGATCAGGCTCAGTCGAGAGAGTTCCTAGTCCAGCAGCATTTCGAATTGCAGGCTCATAAAACTTTTCCCAAAAAGCTTTAGGCCACATAAAAGTTTTATAATAAAAACCAGCACCAACAAGCGGAGATAAAAAATCTATAATAGCCATAAGATCAAAGCCTAATGGGCCTTTATGGTTTTGACTATTTGCTTCTAATCCGTCATATAACTCTGTAATAGTTGCTCTAGTATTTGGATCTTTATAGGGACCATTTCCAATCTCCATGATTGCGTTTGGCTCCTCAGAGCCGGCAGTAACTATACCACGCGGACGATGGTACTTAAAAGAGCGCCCAACTAATTTTTTATTATTGGCAAGTAAGGCTGATGCAAGCGTATCACCTTCGTAACCAGTTAATATATGGCCATTAAAAGTAAAGCTTATAGATTTTTTTTGATTTACTAAGCCGTCTTTTATTCGATTAATTTGTCTCATTTTCCTCTACCTATGCCTCTTGAAACATCTTGAGCTAACTCAACCTTAAGAATTTCATGTGATAAAGTATTTCTAGTAACAACCAACCAAGACTGATCGCCCTGCTCGTGGTACCAAAGCTCACGATGATCGCCAGCAATATTTTCTCTAATGTATTGGTATTGGTAAAAGTCTTCAGCAGATGCATCTTGCTCCCAATTAGTGGGACGTTTTATAAGATCAGCTGAACCTAGGTAAACAAATTCTTCAGAATCACGAGGGCCAAGTAATGGATGATTTATTATCATATTATGTCCTCCTAATGCAGATTTGGTTGAGCGCCAACACCTTTCTCATCTATCATTGCGCCGCGTCTAAATCGATCAAGCTTATATGCCGTTGCTACCTCGTGCGATGAGTTTGTAGCAAGTAAGTGGGCATAACAGTAACCACTAGCAGGTGTTGCTTTAAAACCACCATAACACCAACCGCCATTAAAAAATAATTCATCAATTTCAGTGCTATCTATAAATGGTGAGCCGTCCATTGACATGTCCATAACCCCTCCCCACATTCTAAGCAATCTAGCTCGGCCAATCATCGGCATTATAGCCATACCACCAGAGCAAACATCTTCAACAACAGGCAGGTTTCCACGTTGAGCATAAGTGTTATAGCCATCAATATCACCACCAAAAACAAGACCACCTTTGTCAGACTGAGAACAGTAAAAGTGCCCAGCACCAAAAGTAATTACATTATCTATTACTGGCTTAAGGCCTTCAGTTACAAAAGCTTGAAGAACGTGACTTTCAATAGGTAGTTTAATTCCAGCTTTAGCCATTACTCTTCCAGATGAGCCTGCAACGCAAACTCCAACTCTTCCAGCTTTAATTTCACCTTTAGTTGTTTGAACGCCTAAACATTTACCATTTTCAATGTTAAAGCCTGTAACCTCACAGTTTTGAATAATATCCACTCCAAGATCACTAGCGCCTCTTGCGTATCCCCAAGCTACGGCATCATGACGAACAGTGCCTCCACGAGGCTGAGCTAAAGCAGCTTTAATTGGGAATCTTGGGTTATCCATATCTAAAAATGGATACCTTTCTTTTACTTCTTTTGCTTCTATAAATTCACAGCCCGCATCAGCAAATAACATACCATTGCCTCTTCGAATAAATGCATCACGCTGAGCATCAGAATGGATTAAATTCATAATACCGCGCTGAGAAACCATTGCGTTATAGTTTAAATCTTGCTCAAGATTCTCCCAAAGCTTCAGTGAAAATTCATAAAAAGGCTCATTTCCAGGCAGTAAATAATTTGATCTAATAATGGTTGTATTTCTTCCCACATTACCACCGCCTATCCAACCTTTTTCAACAACAGCAACATTGGTAATACCATGATTTTTTGCTAAATAGTAAGCAGTCGCTAAACCATGACCGCCTCCACCAACAATCACAACATCATACCCATCAGCTTTTGGCTCAGCATCACGCCAAGTTGGCTCCCAGCCTTTATGACCAGTTAGCGCTTCTTTGAGAACCTTAAAACCAGAAAAAGGTGTTTTACTCACTTTTTAGCTCCAAGGATAAGGACTATTAGAAACTGGGTGTAACTTGCCTGCTTGAAAGCGGCTAAACCTAAACGGCTCTAGAAGCTCTTGCTTTTCACCTAATAACTCTTCAGCAACTAAACAGCCGACACCTAGCATTTTATATCCATGATTACTATCTGCAATTATTGTTACATTTTCATTGTAAGTATCAATTACAGGGAAACTATCTGGAGTAAAGCAACCAATTCCGCCTGATGGCTCTTTATGATAATGAGGCATCATACCTTCAAATCTTTTATGACAATGCGCAAGAGCAGAAACCCACATTTCAGGGAAATCTTTACTTGCTGTAAACTCTTTACTTTCAGGGCCATATGGATCGATAGCAACTTCATTAACAGGTGTATCAACTGTATAAGGTGAAGCCCCTCCCTGGATGCCACCAAAGCTCCAATCAGGCTTATAATATATTCCCCATAGCTCATCCGTAATAAGTGAGCCATCTACAGTAGAATACAAAGGCGCATCAGTATCAATATGAAGAACTGGCGGAATCTTACCATCATTGGTTACTAAAGTTTCAGGATCAATTTCTAAGACACCCTCTTCTAACTGCCAAAAACGCCACATATCAATATCTTGATGAACCTCACCTTCAAGATCCTTTAATTCAATTTGAGAAGGAAGGCCTAACATACGCCAAAAATCACGAACCCAAGGACCCGCTCCAATAATTAAATTATCGCATGCAATTGTTCCTTTATCTGTCTCAACCGCAGTAACTCTTTGACCATTTCCCTCAGAAACAAAACCTGTTATCTCAGTTTCAAGAACTACAGTAACACCTAAATCCAATACTTTTTTAGAAAGACCTTCCATCGCTTTAACATTATTTGCATAGCCACCTGGCTTTTCATGAAGAACTGAAGTAATTCCTTGCGCTTGCCAATCATCAAACATGTTTAGCATGTAATCACGCGACTCTTCCTCACCCTCAATAAAAACACTTTCATAGCCAATTGCAGCTTGTTCAGCATGGATTTGTTTAACATCCTCACGCATTTTTTCGCATGAAATTTGCATATATCCGTTTGGATGATAACTAAAGGCATCTGGATCACTTTCCCAGATACTAACTGAATGGGCCATCAATTTTCTCATAGCAGGTTGAAAATAATTATTACGAACAACACCGCAAGCAATTCCAGTTGCTCCGGCTGCAATTCTATTTGCCTTATCAATTATTACAATACGACCGTTAACACCCTCACCATCTGCAGTTAGGCGTTCGGCCAATCTCCATGCAGTTGATAATCCATGAATTCCTGCACCAGCAATAACATATTCGGCTTGACTTGGTAAAGACATACTAAACTCCTTGTATTTTTTTGTTAATAGAAATGTAAAGTTTAAATTTAAATAAAATCTAGTTTTTTAGTTATCATTATTATCTTTAAATTGAAAGCACTAAGTAGTTAAAAAATTCAAACTAAAGTGAAAATAATTCTATAGCTATATATAAAAAAATAATATACTTTCTTTAAGTTTTATGAATGACCCATAAATTAATAATATTTTAAATATATTTAGCTAATTATGCAATATAAGGGGCTAAATAGAGCTTGAAAAAACATGTATTAAAAAAGTACCAGTTATATTTAATTATGAATATTTGCTCTAATATAGTTAAAAAAGGTCTATTATGAAGGCTGTATATACAAAAAGTAAGTATACTTGGATTCAACATTTAGGGAACAACTATGTCTCGTAGATACTATAAATTACCGCCACTAACCTCTCTTGCAACGTTTGAGACTGCTGCTCGTCATAGAAGTTTTAAGGGCGCTGCTGAAGAACTTGGAGTTACTCCAGGTGCAGTTAGCCACCAAATTAAGTTTTTAGAAACCGAACTTGGTCTTTCGTTATTTGATAGAAAACACCATGGTAATAATTTAACCGATCACGGAGAATCTTTATTTGCTGTTCTTCAAAGTAGCTTTACAGCAATTTCTTCAACACTTGCAAATCTTAGGCGCTCTGCTACAGATAAAGAGGTAATTATTAGTGCGACTACAGCCATTTCTTTTCTTTGGCTACCGCCTCATTTAGCAGAGTTTTGGAAACAACACCCAGAAATACCTGTTAATCAACATGTAACTGATAATCCTGATTCTCAAGGGATTGCTGTTGATTTAAAAATTTGCTATGGTTTTGTTGAGAATGAGTCAAACCAAAAGCACACTCTTTTTCAAGATGAACTTGTTCCAGTATGTAGCCCTAGTTTTGCCAAAGAATACCCAAATATTACTGTTGAAGATTTAGCGCAAGCGCCTCTCATTCATCTCAGAGCAAAAGATAAAAATTGGTCAAATTGGTTCTCTTGGTTTAATGCTCTTGGATACAAAGGAAAAATCTCACCAGGAACTCATGTCAATAATTATATGATTGCCCTTCAAGCTGCTTCTGATGGAATGGGAATAGTCTTAGGTTGGAAGCGTCTGTGTAAGCCTAAAATTGATAGTGGAGAGCTTGTTGTTCTGGGCGACACATCAATACCAGCTCCGTCTGCGATATACATTATGAGTGAAAAAGAAGATTTGCTCCCTGAAAATGTTAAAATTTTAAGAGATTTTCTAATTTCAAAATCATAAATTAATTGAAATATATTCAATTTTTTAGAGTAATTTTATTAAGAATAATTACTTTACGCTGATAGTATCATAGCGTTTTTTACTTCAACTTTCTCTTCATGTCTATTCCACTTAGTAACTTAGACTCTGTCCTAACATCAACTGATAAAGCTAAAGGACTACCTAACGAGCACTATGTCAGTAATGCTGTTTTTGATGAAGAAAAAAAAGCAATTTTGTTTGACAATTGGTCAGCAATTGGCACTGGCAGTGATATACCAAATCCAGGCGATATAAAGCCACTGAACTTTGTTGGAATGCCTTTGATGTTGGTTCGCAACTCAAATGGAGATATTAATGTATTTCAAAATACTTGTCGCCATAGAGGGATGATATTAATTGATCAGCCAACAAACATAAAAGGAGTGATAAGCTGTCCATATCATAGCTGGTGTTACAATCTTGATGGTGATTTATGTGCAACACCCATGGTTGGAGGAACGGATATAAATACTCATGAGTCTATTAAAAATGAAGAGCTTGGTCTCTTTAAAATTCGATCTGCGGTCTGGCAAGACGTTATCTTTGTAAATATTTCTAATTCTGCTAAGGAGTTTACTGAATACGCCTCAAAAGCAATGGCGAGATGGTCTGAGTTTGAAAAACCCCTTCATCATGGAGGTGAGAGCTCTTCATTCAAACTTAATCTGGATACTAACTGGAAGCTAGCAGTTGAAAACTATTGTGAAAGCTACCATCTTCCTTGGGTCCACCCTGAGCTTAATGTTACTTCAAGTATAGAAGATCACTATCATATTGAGGAGATGGGTCATTTCTCTGGGCAAGGCTCTCATGTCTATAACCAAATGAAAAGTGATGATGGCAACGTATTTCCAGATTTTGAAAATTTGTCAGATGAGTGGGATACGAAAAGTGAATACATAGCCTTGTACCCAAACGTACTTTTGGGAATCCATAGAGATCACTTCTACTCAATAATTATTGAGCCCGTCTCCACTAATAAAACAATTGAGCATGTTGCACTTTATTATGCAAAAAATCCTTCTGAAATGCCAGAACTAAAAAAACTTATAGACTCTAATGCCTCATTTTGGAAAACTGTATTTAAAGAGGATGTTGGAGTTGTAGAAGGAATGCAGCGCGGAAGAAGTGGATTAATGTTTGATGGCGGAAAATTCTCACCAGTAATGGACAGTGCTACTCACTGTTTTCATCAGTGGGTAGCTAAACTTTTAAAAGACTTTAGGGAAAAGCAGTAAGCTAATTTATAGTCTTGCTTTATAGGCTGTTAAAGTATTTTCAAGTAATACTGCAATAGTCATTGGACCAACACCTCCAGGAACAGGAGAGATAGCAGAAGCAATACCTTTGACAGCTTCATAATCTACATCTCCGGTCAAAGATCCATCATCAAGTCTATTAATACCAACATCAATAATAACGGCGCCTTCTTTTATCCAGTCAGCATTAACTAAGTTTGCAACTCCAGCAGCGGCAACAATAACATCTGCTGACTTAGTTTTAAGCTTTATATCTTTTGTCTCCTTGTGGCAAACTTGAACTGTAGCACCAGCATTAAGAAGCTCCATTGCCATTGGTCTTCCAACAATATTTGAAGCGCCAATGATTACGCAATCCTTACCCCTTAAGTCGCACTTGATAGAGGCTAACATTTTCATAACGCCTCTTGGAGTGCAAGGACTAATGAACGGTTTTTTTAAACTTAACTTGCCAATATTTTCACTACTAAAGCCGTCAACATCTTTTTCGGGAATAATCGACTCAATTATGACATTTGCATCAATGTGAGCCGGCAAAGGAAGCTGAACCAAGATGCCATCAATATTATTATTTTCATTCAGCCTTTTAACTTCAGATAATAACTCCTCTTGAGTAATATTTGATGATTTATGAATTTGGTCTGAATAAAACCCAACCTGGACGCAAGCTTTAGATTTATTTCTTACATAGACCTTAGAAGCTTCATCATCACCAACTAAAATGACTGCTAGTCCAGGAGGTCTAGAATACTGCTTAACCTCATTAGCAATATTTTTTCTAAGATTTTCAGCAAGAACTCTGCCATCTATAATCTTCATCTTAACAACTCTCCAGATTTTATAAATACAAAAGTGCTATTATCGTGGCAAACAACATTTAAATTAGTAATTAATTTCAATTAGGTTTGAATTTTAAAAAAGAGTTTTTAAATCACCTTAGATTAGTTTTAATCTATGCCCAGTAATTTTCTTCTTTGTGTTGCCCATGTTTGAATAAGATGATCGACAGCAAGTCCAATAAAAGCAACACATAAACCTAGCAACAAGCCATTACCGATACCCTGTTTGTCAGATAAAGCTTTCAATATAAATTGTCCTAAATCATCAGTTCCAATCATTGCACCAATGATGACCATAAATAGGGCAAAAACAACGGTTTGATTAAGACCCAACATGATGTGAGGTAATGCAAGAGGCATTTCTATTTTAAGCCATCTCTGCATCCGATTAACGCCAGACATTGAGCCAGCATCTTGAAGTGCTTGAGGAACGCTTGTGAGGCCCTCTACTGTGTATCGAGTTGCTGGAATAGTCGCATAAACAATTACAGCAATTAGTACAGAAGTATCTGTAACACCAAAAAGCATAATAACTGGTATCAAGTAGATAAACGAAGGAAAGGTTTGAAAGGTATCACAAACCAACAAAATAATCTTACTTGCAATCTTGTTTCTGGCACAAAGAGAGCCAACGGTTATTCCAATTAAACCAGATACAATAACGCCAAAACTTGCCATATAGGCAGTAATAAGAGCCCTCTCCCACCATTGTAAAAGAGCAATAACCAGTAAAAAACCACCAACGACCAGCGCAGACCTGATCCCGCCAATAATATAGCCAACGCCCATGACGAGTGTAAAGGTCGCTATGACTGGCATCGAGAGGTAAGCCGTCTTCATTGGAATAAGGACATCCTGAATTAACCAAGTGTTAAACCCCTGCAATGAAAAGAAAAAAGTATCCCAAATCCAGTCAACACCTGACTGCCAAAAAAGTTGAGATGTGTAACCCTTGTTGTGTGGAATCATATAAAGATAATTGATTCCGTCCCTAAACAAAAACGTTCCAAGATATGCCAACAAAGTTCCAACGAAAAGAATGGCAGCAAAAGATACCGCATACTTATGTCTTTCAATGAAAGGTAGGTCAGCAAAATAATCAGTTTGCTTATTAGCCCATGCCAGAGAAAGTTTATCTAAAAATACCGCAATAAGGACAATACAAATACCAAGCTCTAAAGCTTGGCCTATTTTTAGCTGATTTAGTGCAAGAAGTAAATTAAAGCCTAAACCTTTTGCGCCAATAAATGAAGCAATTACTGCCATCGCTAGGCACTGCATAATTACCTGGTTTACGCCAATCAGAATATCTCTTCTAGCTGAAGGAATTAAAACTTTAGACATCAGTTGAAAGTTATTACAGCCACTCATCATCCCCGCATCAATAACTTCAGGAGAAACCTTTTTTAAGCCAAGAAGTGTCAGCCTGATCATCGGTGGCGTTGCAAATATAATAGTTGCTATAGCGCCTGCATGATCACCTACACCAAAGAAAACCATGACTGGAACAAGGTAAGAGAAATGGGGCATTGTCTGTGCTACGTTTAGCAGAGGCATTAAGACTGTTTCAGTAGTTTTACTCTTATAGGCCCAAACACCAAGACTAAGGCCCAAAATAAAAGATATTGGAGCAGCAACTAGAACAAATGAGAGTGTTTCCATGGCAGGCTCCCACTGACCAAAAACACTGATATATATGGTAGAAAAAGCAGCCAATATTGCCAAACCTCTTCCACTTAAAAAATAGCCAATCATAATCGCTGAAGCAGACACAACAGTCCATGGAAGTCCGGGCCAAACTGCCCACTCATTCGCATCAGACCACTCCCAGCTTGTAAAGGCAACAATTGTTTTAATTCCACCCAATAAGATCTCACGAATAAACTCAATAGCAAAGAGAATAGAGCGAGAAAAACCTCTAGTTATCTCCTTAACCATTGCAGATTCGTCATAATCTTCAATATCTGGATCGTAAATTTCAATCGGCCACCATTCGTACATTACAAATTCTGCAGAATCATTAATGATTTGGTTCATTGTCCAAAAACTACTTGTGGTGATGTCACCAAAAAACCAATTCAATAGTGTTGGTAGGATTAGAAAGCCAACAATAATTCCAGCAGGTATATAGACAAACAACTTTGTCCAGTTTTGTTTAAACCAGACAATTGGAAGATCTCTAGTTTCCTTAGTAGTCAAAAGAAACTTTCTAAATAGCAAGCCAAGAATAGTTAAGAGAGCTATGAGTTTAAATACTATTGAAGTATCTGTAACTGGATTAAAAAAGTTTAATTCTGGAAGTCTTACTAATTGAGGTGGGAGCTGACCACTAAGAATCATTCTAAATGACTCCGAGAAACCAACTATGGCATCGATTTCTCCAGATTTAACTTTATTAGCAAAACCATCACGAAGTAAAATAATATCGTGATATTCTCCCGTCATTGACATGAGAATAAAAAATACAATTAAAACAATGCCAAATTGAAGTAGTTTAGGATTATTTTTAAGAAATTCCATAGTCAGTTTATCTAAATATTATGATTTGGAGCGATCACCAAAAAGGACATGAATAATAGTAGAGCAATTTAAAACGCCAACTATATTATTATTTTCATCCAATACAGCTACCGGCTTTTGTTCACTAAGCACTGCTTCCGCAACAGTTTCAATAATTGCGTCTTTAGAAACCTGAAGTTCACTCAACTCTTCATCAGAGCTGCCAACAGGATCCATGACTGACTCAATCTTTAGAACTTTTTCTCTAGGAACTTCTTCAGTAAACTTACGAACATACTCAGTTGCTGGATTAAGAACAATATTAGCTGGGGTATCTAACTGCTCAATAATGCCATCTTTCATAATTGCGATTCGATCAGCGAGTCTTAATGCTTCATCGAAGTCATGAGTAACAAATAGAATTGTTTTGTTTAATACACCTTGTAATCTCAAAAATTCATCTTGCATTTCTTTTCGAATTAATGGGTCCAGGGCAGAGAATGGCTCATCTAAAAACCAAATATCTGGTTCAACCGCTAATGAGCGAGCAATTCCAACTCTTTGTTGCTGACCACCTGAGAGCTCTCTAGGAAAGTAATTTTCACGGCCTGTCAGACCAACAAGTTCAACCATTTCCATTGCTCTTTTCATACTATCATTAGTACTACTTCCTTTAACCTGTAATGGAAATGCAATGTTTTCTAGTACGGTTTTATGGGGTAGTAGTGCAAAGCTTTGAAACACCATTCCCATTTTATTTCTTCTAAGTTCGATAAGCTCTTTAGAATTAAGTGCAAGAAGATCCTCTCCATCAATATATATCTTTCCTGCTGTTGTATCAGTGAGTCTGGATATACATCTTAGTAGGGTTGATTTACCTGAGCCTGAAAGACCCATTACAACCAACATCTCACCTTCGTACACTTCAAATGAAGCACTATTTACACCAACAACGCAGCCGGCATCCTGGAATTCTTTGGCATCAACTTTACCATTAGCCTCTTGAAGTAGTTTTTTTGCATTTTCACCAAATATTTTGTAGACCGAGTCACACTTGATGACTGGTTGTTTGTTTTTAATATTCGTTTCTTTAGGTGGCATATAAATAGTCCAAAATTGATTTAAATCTCACAACTGTAGTATACAAAAAAATACCTTTGTTCTGAAAGTTATTAGTGGGTAATTCTATCTAAAGTTTTTCAAGGGCATAATAAATCTCCCCTAGCTGAGAAAGCCCAGGGGAGAGATTTAAAACATTAACAAACTCCTTAAAAAAATTAAGAAGTCTAAGCTATAGAAGCCTTATTTAAATGCTGAAACAACATCCTGATTAGCAGCAAGCCATGCAGATGCAGCATCTTGATGGCTCATGCCATCAACGTCAACAAGTGCGGCCATTTGACCAATATGAGTTGTTGAGAAAGACATCTTTGTGAAAGCTGTATATGCAGCAGGGTGTGTCTTAGGGAACTTATAGTTAGCTGCTTTTTTCAACCAACCTTTTGGAGATCCACAAGCACCATCACCACCATCAACTGTTCTACAACCATCATAGTACTCAGGGAATTCAATGAATGCAAATCCATCAGCATCTGTAAAGTTTGGAGTCCAGTTAAAGACGATTGTTCCACGGCCTTCTTTTTTAGCAGCAGCTAAATCAGCCCATAGTGCATCTGCACCACCAGCAAACTTAACCATATAGTCATCACCAAGACCTAACGCAGCAATACGCTCTGGCATAAGGTTACCATGCCAACTTTGTGGTCCTTCTAACCAACGACCTTTACCACCTGAGTCTGCAGTAACAAACACATCTTTACAGTCTTTAAGTGCTTCCCAGTTTGGAAGTCCAGGACATAGGTTTTCGTCCACAACCCATTGTGGAACACCCATTTCTTCAAGAGTCATTGCTTCATGGTTACCTGCATCAACAATTCCGCCTTTCTCCATTGCGTTATAAAAAGATGCACCAAATGCAGACTGCCATACTTCGTGTGAAATAGTTACGTCTCCATTACGAATAGCTTCATAAACAGCTTGAGCTGTCTCTTATACACATCTGACGCTGCCGACGAATAGAGAGGTGTAG
>OJBV01000153.1_pt1 | contig 12940 bp, 3 predicted proteins | sample 1590821 | NCBI WGS metagenome assembly OJBV01 (sample SAMN05416694, study PRJEB24817) | seawater metagenome | isolation source: Sea water | place: Canada:Atlantic | collected 2013-07
TGGAGGGAGGTCTCGTGGGCTCGGAGATGGGTATAAGAGACAGAAACATGCTGGTGGACATTACTGGCATAAGGGGGGGGGGGATTATTTTGATGGTGGCGGATATGGGTTTGAAAAACTAAGGATATGGTGCCATAATGTGGATGATGCAAGAGGCGAGGAGGGATTGGAAGAACAGATACCGTTGTGGAAAAAAGGTGTGTTTGGAGTAGTTTTCCTCCAAGATCTAAGGTTTTCGGAGGCTGAAATACCAATGGCGGTGGAGGCAATGAAAGCAGGATGGGGTGGGGTTGGGATGAAATTTCGCTATGGGGATGTGGAGGAGGGTGGCGGAAGGATACGACATGGTACCATGGTAGCGGTAAGAGAGGACTGGGCACCATTGGTGCATAGTTGGGAGGATGACCCGCGGGGCTGGGGAAGATATACAGCAGTCAGACTCGTGGGCAATCAAATCCGGGGGGGCAAGGACTCAGGAAATCAAGGGGGAGAAGCGGAGACGCTGGTGATAGTATCATGCTACTCACCAGCAGTGGGGGGTGGTCAGTATACGTGGCAGGAGGAGGAGTTAAAACCAGTCATTGGATCACATAGCTCGGAAGAAGAAGAGAGGGGGGGAGTAGAGAGGTCGATGATTATGAGCCCTTGGGAAGCGCTGAGAGCAGACTTGGGTGACATGGTGAAGAGAGAGGAAAAATGGGGGTCGACAGTAATTATATTTGGAGACATGAATTTTACTTGGGACGAGAGATCAAAGGTACAAGGTGGAAAGCTCAACAGACTCGAAGGAGAACCTAAACAGAGGTCGATGAAGTGGAGGACGTGGGCTAAGGATTACCTGCATTTTGAGAATGTGCTCTCAGATGTGATGGAAGAAGTGGTGCCAACTTTCTGGAGGACGAACTCGCAGGATGACAAGGATATGATCCTGGCAAGAGCTGATGTACGAGACCTGATGGTGGTGAGTGTGGGAATTATAGACCACAATACCATCGATCACTCCCCTACTGCATCAGAGCATTGGCCAATTGCATTGGAGCTGGCAACGGATGCGGTGTTTGGAGTGGAGGGAGAAATGTTACTACATCCCAAAAAGAGAATGAACAAGTCAGTGTTGCGGACTACGTCGTCGGAGAAGGATCGTGAAGCTTACGAGGGTGAAGTAAAGCTGCAGTTTGGAGAGGCACAGGTATACAGCAGGCTGGAGGAGCTGGAAACTGAAGTGAAACGGTTCAAACATGACGATAGTTTGACTCTCGAACACAGAGAATGGGGTGGCAGAATAGATATCTGCAAAGAAAAATTAATGTGTGAGATTATGAACATCATGGTGGAGGCGGAAAAGAAAAAACCTAGACGAGGGAAAGGAGAGACAAGGTTCCTCAAAAAGATAGGGGACAACTTTTTGGTGGCGAGACATAAAGCTAAGTTCAAAGCCATTCGAAGATATGTGAAGGCGTTTCGGAAGAGAAGAAAAGGGTGTGCGGTGAGGTTAAGGGAAGAACTACTGGCAAAGTACCCTAAGGAGTCGACGGTTCTTGGGATCAAGGAGTCGACGGTGGATGACGTCATGGCCAAGGAAGGTGCGTGGAAACAGCTACAGACTGATGTCAATGTGCTGGACTTTCAGCAGAGAGGGGATATGATGAAAGGCAAGATGGCGGTGAAACGAGAACGAGCTGAAGAACTCCTGGGATACACGAAGAGAGGAAAACGGGTGGTGAAAGTTAGGAAGCTCATCGATACCGTCACTGGAAGACCAGCGAAGACAGGCCCTTATGGGTCACTAGCAATGGGAAAAGGACGTGATCGGCGGGTAATCACGGTACCGAAGGAGGTGGCAAAGTTGCTAATGGATAAGTTCAATGATTGGATGGGGAAAGATCGCCAATCATGGTTCTCGGGCCTTGAGATTGGTGATGATTCGATGGAAGGTAGAAGGTTGAGAATCAAAATGGCCAATGTTAAGTCGGAGTTTGAATTGGAAGAACTGATGGTGGAGGCGAAGATACCAATGAAGTTCAGACCCATTGTGATTCTACTGAGAAGAAAGAAAGGCGTGAAGGAAGGTATGTATAAACACCTTATGAACCCAATTTCGGAATCAGAGTGGATGAAGTTCTGGGGTCAGGTCAAAAAAGGCACTGCGCCAGGTAAGACTGGCGTGACGGCAGACATGGTGTTTATACTGCGTGATAAAGAACTGGATGTCATACGTAGAATGACGAATATGGTACTGGTGCCAGGCTTGACGGTATATGATCACTGGAAGGAGAGAGTCATATCGCCGGTTCCGAAAGAAGAAGGCAACTTCAATATTGATCGCGCGAGACCATTAGTGTTATTGGAGGTGGTGCAAAAGGCGTTTTGGGCGATATTGACGGCACGCATGACGGGTGTATGGGAAGACAATGATTTGTTGAATGATATGCAGTTTGGATTCAGGAAAGGCAGATCGGTGACGGCCCCAGCTCTGATGGCATCTCTTATTGCAGAGGAGAGAGTTCACGAGAAGAAGCCATTTTATGCATTTTCTCAGGACATTTCAAAAGCATATGATACTGTCTCGAGACATGTGGGGAAGGAAATTGCATGGAGGAGGCTGGGGGTACCAGAGAGGTTTATAGAGATGCTGTTGGACATGGATCGTGGAAACAGAACGGTGGTAGTGACGGCATTTGGATGTACAGACGAATTATTAGGTGAAGAGAAGGGAACTTTCGAATACATGAGAGGATTCTGCCAAGGAGCATCGGAGTCGCCTGCCGGATGGGTAGCATTGTATGACATATTTTTGGATCTGCAGGCGAAATATGCTGATGATGATGGTATTGAATTGGTGACATCAGAGGGAGAGGCAATGAACTACTTTGGATCAGTATTTGCGGATGACGCGCTGTGGGTCGCGAATACACGTCTAGGAATTGAAAAAAGAGCAAATGTGTCAGCTCTTTTCTTGGAGTTCATGGATATCAAATTCAATGAAGATAAGTCATCGGTCATGGGGCTGGAATGGCAGACTGGTAAACATATCGATCTGGAGCAGGAGAGGTGGTGCCCAAAGGTATTCAAGACTGAAGAGCTGTTTGAAGGGGGGGAGCTGAGAATGGATACGGAAAGAGGACACTACGAGACTCTGGAAGGGAATTTTGAAGACGGTGAGCACATATGGCAGAGCCATGGTACCAAAATCGCAGTCAAAGGGCTGGAAGAAGGGGTAAAATGGCTAGGATTTCAATGGTCTCCAATGCTGGGGAGAGGTACAGTGAAGCAGACCCTCACCAAACTGGTACAGGAAGCTATTGGACAGCTGAAGGAGGTAGAAGTCAGTGCAGAGTCAACACTGTACTTATGTGATGCTGTGGTGTGGGGAAAAATGAATTACAAAGCATACTTGGGAGCTCTATCGAAGACAGAGATGGAGGAACTTGAAAAAGGAATACGACATTGTTACCTAAAAGCAGCGAAACTGCCAATGTCTATGTCGTTGAATGCAATGGGTCTCCCGGCCAGTGTTGGAGGAATGGGATGGATGTCGTGGTATGACAGACTGATGAAGAATAGAGTGGCGACAGTAAATAAATGGATTGGATCAAAATCGTCGGTAGGACTCGTTTTGAGGTGGGCATTGGAGAGAGTACAAGCTCGTGTAGCGACCGCAGAGCCAGTGGCGGAGAGTGGCAGAGTGGATGCGTATGTACGAGGGGGGAATACGCGGATGCCACACTGGTTGGACCAGGCACTGCAGTGGATGGAGGAAAAGAAATTCACACTGGAAGGAGGGGTGGGCATGGATGGAGCAGTACGAGGAGATGTAGCGCTGGTAGACATGGCAGTGAACGATGCAGAGCGTAAACTAATGCATCGTGCGACGAGAGCAACAGGTAGAAGATGGCTGAGTCAAGTATTGTCAGCAGCTGGCAGCGCAGTAGTAACGTCGTCTGGGGTGCCTGACAAGGACTTGTGGGAGCAGGCGGTGTTGAGAGGGATGAAGAGGATGACGAAAGGGGAACGAAAAGTGTGCTTGTCGTATGGAGAGAGAGCCACGCCGGGATGTGTATGTGTTGGTGATGTGGTGCTGTATAAACATGAAGATCGGTCTCTAAGACTGGCTCTGGTACTGCGAATACGCGAGGACCGGGTGGAAGTGCAGAGGTTGAAGAGAAGAACTAGTGCTACGAAGGAGGTGGCAGAAGGACAACAGGCAGCGGTGGACACACATGCCGGAAAATATGTGGCAACAGTGCTAAAACGGCTAGAGGATAGCTGTGAGGGTGAAAGGTGGCAGGTACAGTATGAGGATGGAGGGTACAAAGAGGTAGTTCCAGGAAGCAAGCTGTCACACTTTAACGATACAGACAAAGAGTGGCAGCTGAAGGAATACAGTTGGACATCTGCAGGACAACTGGTGGCAACGGGCCGCTGCGAGTGGCTCGAGAAGCGGAAGTGCGTCCGGGTGCCATTCACAAGCACGAAGCAGGCAGGAGTGGAAATGTGCACCATATGTGCGGGGGGACAACTAGGTAAGGCATTAGCAGCGGCGGTGGTGACCGACTCATCTTCACTTCATATCAGAGTAAGGTCAGGAAATGCTAGTGGAATGAGGGAGGAGTGGTGCCCGGAGTTGGGCAGGGGGGGCGATGTAGTGGATATGTGGATGGAGGAAGGGCTCAGGGAGGCCATGAGAATGGAGTTACCGAGTACTGAGGTGGGTCTAGGAACGACGGATGGGTCACAAATAGGTCAGAGGGGAACCTATGGATGGATATTGATTGGAGGGGGGAGGTGTCAATGCTCTAGTGGCAAGGTTGTGTCAAAGACAAGGGACATGGATTCATATCGAACGGAATTACATGGGCTCATGTCGCTGATGGCGGGAGCGTGGAGGATGAAAAAATTTCGATTGATAAAGGCGAAATGCGATAACAAGAGCGTGGTAGACGGGTATGAAAAAATAAGGAAATGGGAGAAAGGTGGTGGTGTGGGCGAGTTTCCGAAATTTAATCACTCAGTAGACTTGTGGGAAGAGGTGAGGTACTGGAGTGGACTGTGGGACGGAGCGTTCCAATTGGAATGGCATAAAGGACATCCGGAGAAACGTGATCCGACGAGGTTGTCCTGGTGTATCAATGATTGGATGAATCACGTTGCAGACAGGGTAGCAGCTGCGGAGTATGGGAGGTCTGGAGGAGACGACAGCCCGGAGTGCCTAAGGCATCAACGCAGATGGCGGCTGATGTATGAAGGAGATAGGGTCACTTCAATGACACTGGATGCCCTGGACAATATACAAACTGCGATGATGACAGAGCCGATGGCCAAGGAGCAAGGGATTGATATGGACAAATGGGACCTGAGAGCGACAAAAGAAGTGACTGGTTACGATCGTGTGGTGTCCCTACGAGTCATGAACGTACGGACAGCATGGGATAGGGGATCATTGAGGGCGAACAAAGTGTACTGGAGGACGGAAAGATCGAGAGGGGGGAGACGCACGATGGGACATCTGAAAGCTGAGAAGAAGGCGTGGTGCAAAATGTGTGCGGATGGCGAGGTGGAGGATGCGAGGCATTATATGTGCCGGTGTCCTAATGACTTGTATGGACAGATACGGACAGCATGGTACTTGAAGGTCAAGGAGAAACTCAGAGGCATGTCGATAAAGCTTTGGGATGTGTTTGTCGGCACGGTGGTCCTTAAGAATGGAATGCTGGCGAATGGAGAGGGACAAGGTGCTGATGGGTTGTTGACAGCGTGGGATGCGACATCAGGAAGAATACCTATTTTATGGACGAAAACGGCGGCAGAAGAAGGGATTGATGACGAGGCGTACAAAAAATTCTTGAGATGGTATGGGGAGCGGTTGCGCAAAGACCTTTGGCGACCGATGTGGGTGGAGCGGTCAAGAGAGATGGCATCAATGAAGAATGATGAAATCTCTTAATATCCGAAGTGGATATGATGGACTGATTCTACTACGATAGATAAATATTGAATAAACGGGCGATTTGCATGTTTGTTGTGAATTGTCATGAAGTGACTGGAGGAACGGAAGAATGGACATTTGATATTGCTGCTATGTGCGGCGAATTTGATTTTGCTGCTATGTGCGGCGAATTTGATGTTGCTGCTATGTGCGGCGAATTTGATTTTGCTGCTATGTGCGGCGAATTTGATTTTGCTGCTATGTGCGGCGAATGGTGATGGATGGAGATTGGCATGAAAAGCGGCCGACTTTGATTGATAGCTCCGGCTGGGCGCTTAATCCCGAATGTTACTACCTTAAATTACCTTAAATAGGTCATGGGCCCAGAATGGAAATAACTTGGACTTGGAGCAACGATAGGTTGTCCTGTGGGTGAGAGCGCGGTAGGCGCTGTTCCTTGTGTAGTGCTCGGCTGTTGTGCGATCAGAGCGGTGTTCTGCTGTCGTGCGATCAGAGCGGCCTGCTGCGCCCCAGTCGCAGCTTGTTGAGCGTCGTGTTGTGCCAGCAAAGCATTAGCCAGTGCCCTGCGACTTTTACGACCCCCTCGTGTCCCGCTCTGCGCCCCACGACCCCCTGCCTGCCTGGCAGATGCCGCACTTTTTGCGTCTTCACACGCCATGATAGATGGCATGTCTGAGCGAGGAGTGCCGGTGCCCACTCGAAGATGATTGGCAGGGATAACGGCCACTTTAACAGGACGCAGAGCAGGCGTGGTCATCGCACGATGCTGTAGGCGAAAAGCCGGGTTAGTGATCCTGTAAAACGGTGCACCGATCGACGTCGACCCTCTGTTCACCAACTCACGATAGTATGAATCAGACATGTGTCCAACTGAATTCTGGATAGCGTCATAAAGTTGTCCCAAGCACTCCCCTTTCCCGCAACCATGCCCGCAATACGCGCATGCTTGCCCGTAAAAAAGGGGCGGCGATACTGCCGATGGTACCGGTGGTGGCAATGGTGCCGCTAGTGTGCCGCTGGTGACGGCAGCTGCGGCGGTAGGAGATTCAGATAGTGAGTCTCCACCAATCAAAACGTGAAGGGTAAGAGCCGTAGGAAGAGCATTGATGACCGGTGGTATCACAGACGGATACTGTGCTTCAAATCTCGATAGGAAACTAAGAAAATGGCGTTGTCGAAGGAGCAGATTAGCTCCGGGTCCAAAGGTACTAGCAGGACGAACGAGTTGCAGGTAAACTTTTTCATATTCTGTCGGGAAAGTCGAATGGATTTCATCCAAAAAAAACTTATACACCCTCCCACCCAAAATTTTGAGGGCAGCACCAATCGACGTATTATCACCGTTCAGGATGTTTGACTTCGAATCACCATTTGCTAAGGCATATTTCTCTGATGTTTGGACAAGAGCCGCGAACTCTGCAACGAGGGATTGAACGGCCATAAACCATTCAGATAACTTGCCTCCAAATAATTCGAAAGAAATCATCGCTTGAAGCTGCGCGTACTTCTCACTTAGCTGATCCGTTGTAAGAACTCGTCGAGCCTGGTGAGAGTGAAGGATTCGAGTCATCCAACCAAGTGCGTAGGTATTAAGACCTAACCCGCACCATCCATCATCAGCAGAAGACAACCATTTATTGAGTATATTCAAGTGATATCTGATGACCGGTGGCGTTGACTCTGACATTGGGAAAATGTACTGAATCACTTTGCGAGCAGCGGACAGCGCTACGTTAAGTTCGCCGAGTAGAGCGTCAGCACCCGGGTATTTCTGGACTCGAGCAAGAACCTGTTGCGCAAAGTCAGTGGTATCGTTACCCACCGCACTGTGGGCAGCCTCCAACAAACGAATTTCATCGGCAAGGATTTCGTTGGCATGTTCAACAGAGACGCAGGCAGCATGGTCGTTGCCGTCCACCATAGCAGTAACGCACCTCAGATCATCAAAAAAATTCGGAAGTTCACCGTAAAGTTTCTTCACAAGTTGGTCAGTCATCTTAGCGGCCACCACTATTGCTGCATTGACGTATAATCGGTCGAAATTATCGCCTTTGATATCATCTTCAAGTAAATCGATAGGATTGAACAAATAAGTGTTAAACGGGGCGCGTAAGGCGACTTCATTCATATTCCAGAATTGATCCATCAGAGCATGCTGTGACGGGTCGAATTGCTCCGCTCCAGAGTCTTTCAGCTTCGGAAACAGATTCGACGATTGTGCCATATTCGTGGCCATACTAACACGCTTGATAGAAGCTTGGTTAGCATATCCAGGGTCCGCGGCAACCTTTTTGAATATGGACGTCGGGATAGCCGACAGTGGTGGGTATTGTTTGGCAGGTGCGATATGTGCGATAGGCTTTGTGTCCTCTGGCATCTGGAGTTGAATCGGTGGTAGCGACTTAGCTGCAGATGGAGGAGTCTTTGGTACAGATTTAGATTGTTTATCTTTCTTTTTAGAAGAGTCCATTGGGCCGATAACCTATTGAATGCGCTAAGCGCGATTTAATAGCGCGGCGAATTGCCGCGCAGTCAGCTCCGTGCTTTGTCTCACGGGCGTTAATTTCAGGGGTGTGGAATTTCGGTTAACAACCGAAATTCCAGTTTCATTTAAATAGAAAGATAATTATCAGTCAGCACTTGAACAGAATAATTTGTAAATAAATGTACAGATTTCAATAGCATGTAGATAGATGACATATCAATCTCAACACTCCCCCTGGCTGTTAGAGCACTCTCAGTGGGCAAACAGGCCCTGAGATTGGGATGAAAGATATCGATGTAGTGTAAGCAAATTCATGATCCACATCACAACGAATTTAGATAGATTTGTGACGTTGTTTTCAAATTCCAGCTTCAGCATCAGCATCGACAGTGCTGAGTTGCTTCTTCGCTCGTTGATGATAACTGCTTCCGCGAAGAAAGGACATGTTAAATCCTAAAGCCATTGAACTGAGTTTGATATGAGCAGTGCCTCCCAAAATTTTAGTAAATAGATCTGCGACATTTTCTTCTGAATCAATCCGTTTCATATGGATTGTTCCAATACATTTCTCTTCATTCAAGCGACTAAGAGCTGTCAGATAGTGACGTGCCTTCTTCAGACCTTTGGTGGCATTAATTTGACCAATAGCTCCATTATTGTCTTGCCACATACGAGTACTTCCGGGCTGAATATACCCCAATTCACCAAGAAAATCTCGGAACCATAAAACATCACGTAACGCTTCTAAAGCTGCTTGTACCTCAGCTTCAGTAGTGCTCAATGCGGTAGTTTTACTGATGCGTGACCCCCAACTGATCACGCCGCTTGGTTCATCACCGAGCCAGAGACACCATCCCAAGGTAGACCTGTTTGTGTCCACGCAGTCAGCAAAAGATGAGTCGGACGCGGCACTTAACCGATAAGGGTTAGTTCCTCCTGAGCTGTATTTGAGACCCACATGCCTAGTATGATACAAATATCGAACCAATCTCTTGAGTAAGTCATGATGGTGCTTGTTCGGGTTCCGTAGATAACGAGTCAAAGCATGAGCGCAGTACGCTATATCGGGACGTGTTACATTCGCAATGTATAATACTCCCCCTAAAACTGATGCATATTTCCATGAAGTATTCGCAGATTCATCTTCAGTTGTAGTACGCATCATTTTAGTGCCTTCAACTAACGGCGTGGGAGTTCGTTTGCAATCTTTGAGTCCCATCATTTCGGTTATTTTCTCAATAGCTAATGTTTGAGTTACTTCAACGCAACGTTTTTTACTGACAGAGTCCACATATTGTTTCAATCCCATATTCAAAATCCACTCAAGATTATGCGATGATTCGATGGCTTTGAATCGAGAACGTAATTTACTCTCAAACCAGGCACGTAATTGTTCATCTTTCGTCAGGCAAAGAAAATCATCGACGTAACAACCAATAATGATTTGACTACCATTGACAACTTTCGTAAAAACACTTCTCTCAGTAGCAAGCATTTTGAACCCCAGTTCATTTACCATGAATTCGTTAGTTACACGTTCCCAGGTACGACCACTAAATCCACATCCGTATAAGCTTTTACGTAATCGATATACATATTCCTCAGGATCTCGTTCATGCATTTCAGGTGGTTGTTCAACATATACTGGTGTATCGTCGTCAGGACTTGATTCACAATATGCGTTTCCAACATCATACCCACTAAAGGTAGCACCAGTATTGGCTGATAGAGCCATTAAAGTACGTATCGTCGAATAACCAACTACGCTGGAATATGTGTCATAATAATCTATACCATATCTTAAAAGAAAACCTTGAGCGATTAAACGTGATTTATATTTTCGAATTGAACCATCTTTATTTTGCTTGATTTTGTACACAAAGCGAGTTTTAACAACTTTCTTCCCAGGCGGTACATCTCGTCGTGGAACCAATTCAAATACTCCCAAATCACGTAGGGCAGTCACTTCTTTGTTCATACTTTCTATCCATAAAGGCCATTCCGGAAGGGATTTTGCTTCTTTAGTGGTTAAAGGAGTGACTTTACCACATACCACTTCGTTAATCGTATTAAGGGCAAATACGTTCAGAGCATTGATATATTCTGGTCTAGACGTTCCAGAGACACATGCAACATGCGCTAAGGCAATTAGACTCTGATGCCACGATTTATCTTTGATTGACGATAGGTTTTCTCGGGTTCGTAGTTCATAGAGCCGTTGGATTATGTTTGGATTATTTGTGGGCGAATCATTGAATTTGTTATTGAAAGTAGTTAAGTCAGTACGGTCGGTAGGTGCCATATTGAAGGCCGATGTTGAAATATCGTCAGTGATATGATTGTAGAATGTACAGATTCCTTTTGCGACGTCAGAAATAAAATCATCATGTTTCATTGATCCAGTTAGTAAGCCAGCATCGATATCGTCAAAATTTTCGAAATATTTGTATTGTCTGTAGCGTTTACCACGTATTCCAAATTTAGAGTGAGATTTATCAAAAAATATATGGTAGTCACGGTTACGAGCTTCGCTAATAATATCAGAGGCTTCTTCAAGGGTCATGATGGTTCCTGTATATTTGCGATCGGAGAGCTTGGCGGTGAGCGCTGAAAGAGCGCAATTCTCCCCCGGACAGGAACCGGAGTCAAGAACACGAACATAACGTCGGACAAAGTCGTGCTTGAGATCCTTCCAACCATTCGAGCGCTGCAAGTACTCAGCAATAGTCGAAGAACCTTTGTAGGCCTCATAACGGATCCGTGACATTCCGTGCTTGGGATTATCCTGCCGTACCTCAATCCGCGTATTAGGCGGCATATTCTTGAGATCCGATAATAAGACCGGGGCAGAAGGCCCAGTACGCTTCCTCTGACAAACGACAGGTCCATCAAAGTCCAAAACACTCACAGGTGAGCTGTCAACACCAGAAGGTGAGTCTCGAATAGGAGAAGGGGTAACGGGAATAGCGTCGGTAGGATAAGCATCACCAGCTTGATCACATGACGTCGGATCAGACCATTTCACAATCTCATTGTCAAAATTATAACAGCGTTTCCGTAGCTCAGAATCAGTCAAACCAATATCAAAACCAGGTAATTGAACCACCTCAACCCCGGGCTGAAAATCCGGGTTACGCTCATCAATATGTCTAAGATCAAAACGTGCATGACGCGTAACGATAAGTTTACCTCGACTATCCACAAACGTCCATCCACGCGCATCCATGGGATAACCAACCATCCGCACAGGTTTACTTCGATCCAAATCCGACTTCTGATATAAAATAGTCACATGAGCAACGGATCCGAAAGGGACGAGTCGAGAAAATGCAGGGACCTTTCCATAGAAATGTTCAAATTTTGAAAGTTTGCCTTTCGATGAAGGAACCCGATTGCGTGAGAAAAGACCAGCCAAATAAGCGTTAACCCAGTAACTCCACCCCAAACGAGAGTCCAACAGGTTACAACGCATTGTGTCACAAAGAGTACGATTGGCCCTCTCAGCCCGGCCATTCTCAGCGGGAGTATAAGCACTAGTAAAACAACGCCGTATGTTATGGGTATCGCATACGCTATCAAAAAGGGAATGCCTACGTAATTTGTCGGTGGGACCACTAGTGTACTCCCCCCCTCTGTCAGACTGGAGGATAGCAATATTATGAATTCGATTAGGAAACTCGGACACAGCATTGGATAACCATTTGAGAAAATCTCTGAAAGCCTCACAGGCATCACTTTTCTTTTTAAGGGCTCGAGCCCATATATAACCGGTGGCGTCATCAACAAAATTAACCACATACTTATAACCATGACGATCGGCACGAAAAGGGCCAATCACGTCGGTATGCCACTTCAAACCAGGGTACGCAGAACGGTCACCAACAGATTTCTTAGGCACAGGGGGGCGTGCAAATTTACCCCTCTGACAAACGTCACAATATTTGTCGGCTTCATCAGGCATAGATAGTTTCCCGAATTTACCAGACCTTAACATTCCGTCGGTAATTTCCCGTGAGCAATGTCCACCAAGTCGATGCAGCACATGCCATGCCCTGGCCGCATTACGAGCGCCCTCAAGAGAACGAGTGTGTTTCCAGTACCGCAGAGCAGGCGGCTTGCGATAGGCAGCCGATTCATCAAGCTCTTCTTTGTCAAGCAGATCACAAACAGATTCATTAGACACAACACCGTTAAAGGCAGTCAATTTCTTCTTTAGGGCATGGGTACGAGCCAGGTTGGCAAATAACTTCGGCATGGACACAGACCGCAATGTACCAGCGCCAGATGATGACGGCACAAAATAGAGCCCGTTCTTCTCTTCAACTGGGATGACGTCACCAGCAGGGCAAATAATCTTAGAATTATGATGTTTGAATATAACAGTACAACCAGCGGAACACAACTGACTGACAGATAGCAAATTGTGGAGGAGAGTCGGAAGGAAATGAGCGTCTCCACAAGCTGTCTCTTATACACATCTCCGAGCCCACGAGACCTCTCTACATCTC
>OJBV01000154.1_pt1 | contig 12888 bp, 14 predicted proteins | sample 1590821 | NCBI WGS metagenome assembly OJBV01 (sample SAMN05416694, study PRJEB24817) | seawater metagenome | isolation source: Sea water | place: Canada:Atlantic | collected 2013-07
GTAGAGAGGTCTCGTGGGCTCGGAGATGTGTATAAGAGACAGGATGAGAAAGGGGCGTTTAAGTCGGCCATGCACCATTTGGTGCTACCTTCTGTGGTGCTGGGCACCATTCCTTTGGCCGTCATAGCCCGTCAAACTCGCTCCGCTATGTTAGAAGTATTAAGTGAAGACTACGTGCGTACGGCGAAGGCGAAAGGCCTATCGCCCCTGCGTGTTATCGCTATTCACGCGCTTCGCAATGCCATGATTACGGTCGTTACAGTGATTGGCCTGCAAGTTGCGGTCTTATTGGCGGGTGCCATTCTTACAGAAACCATATTTGGTTGGCCTGGCATAGGTAAATGGATCATCTTCTCTGTATTTAGTCGTGACTATTTTGCGGTTCAGGGTGGTTTACTTCTTATTGCAGCTTGTGTGATGGTGGTTAATCTTACTGTCGATCTGCTTTATGGCCTTATCAACCCTCGCATTTTGCATTGAGAATTAGAACCATGACATCCATAACAGTAAAAAATTCTTATTCTGTGCGCAGTCAACAATGGCGTGAATTTTGGTTTTATTTCAGTGCCAGCAAAACTGCAGTAGCAGGTTTATTTTTTCTTATCGGCGTGGTGCTCATGGCGGTATTTGCTGATGTCATTAGTCCTCACTTACCCGCTGAACAATACCGAGACTTTACTGAAATCCCCCCAGCCTGGATGGAAGGTGGACAGATGCGTTTTTTCTTAGGTACTGACTACGCTGGTCGAGATATGCTTTCTCGCATCATTCATGGTGCTCGTTTGTCGCTTATAGCGGGCGCTATTGTCGTTATTATGTCTGCGTCCATTGGTGTTTTACTGGGCTTAGTGGCAGGTTTTCAAGGGGGTTGGGTAGAAACTATTATTATGCGGGTTATGGATACCATCATGGCGGTGCCTGGGCTGTTAATGGCATTAGTGCTGGTGGCTGTTTTAGGCCCTGGCTTACTCAATGCCATGGTCGCTATCGCGATTACATACACGCCTTCTTTTGTGCGCTTAACCCGCGCATCGACTATGACAGAACTGAATAAAGACTATGTTACTGCAAGCAAAGTAGCTGGCGCTGGACCTGTGCGCTTAATGTTTATAAGTATTTTGCCCAACTGCATGGCGCCTTTAATTGTGCAGGGTACCTTGAGTTTTTCCACTGCTATTTTAGACACGGCAGCCTTGGGATTTTTAGGTATGGGAGCACAAGCTCCATTGCCTGAGTGGGGCACTTTAATCGCAGAAAATAGAGACCTCATGCTGAGTGCGCCTTGGACAGTGACCTTTCCCGGTATAGCCATATTACTGGCTGTATTGGCGATAAATTTAATGGGTGATGGTTTGCGTGACGCCCTAGATCCTAAGTTGAAGAGATCTTAATCATGGCTTTGTTAGAGATTACTAATTTATCCGTTGAATTTGCCACTGCCCATGGTTCCTTAAAAGCTGTGGATCAAGTGAGTTTAAGTTTAGATGCAGGTGATATCGTAGCCATTGTCGGTGAGTCTGGCTCTGGAAAATCTGTTGCCATGCTAGCACTGATGGGTTTATTACCATGGACTGCCACCATTACTGCGGACCAAATGAATTTTGATGGTAAGGACTTACTTACTTTAAACGATAAGCAGCGTAGGGCTATTATTGGCAAAGATATTAGTATGATCTTTCAAGAACCCATGACGAGTCTGAATCCGTGTTTTAGTGTGGAGTATCAGATCAGTGAAGTCTTGGCCCAACACTTTGGGGGCAGCCGCAGTAGCCATAAAGACAAGGTCATAGAGTTGCTCACAAAAGTGGGTATTCCAGCCCCAGAGACACGCCTTAAAGCCTACCCCCACCAGCTCTCTGGTGGCATGAGTCAACGCGTAATGATCGCTATGATGATAGCCTGCGAACCGAAGCTATTGATTGCTGACGAGCCAACAACGGCTCTAGATGTCACCATACAAGCCCAAATTCTAGAACTATTAATAGAGTTACAAAAAGCCAATGGCATGGCTCTAGTGCTGATTACTCATGACATGGCCGTGGTCGCAGAAACAGCAGACCGGGTGGTAGTCCAGTATGCTGGCCAGCAAGTAGAGCAGCGTTCGGTGATAGAATTATTTGATAACCCGCGTCACCCCTATACTCAAGCCTTGCTTAACGCTCTGCCTGAATATGCCAAAGAAAAAACCCTTAATGCTATTCCAGGGGTCGTGCCTGGTCAGTTGGATAGACCCGTAGGGTGTTTATTTAACCCGCGGTGTGAACTTGCTCAAGACTTATGTCGACAGCAACCACCGCAGAAAATTGAGGGGGTGTTGTGCCATTATCCATTACCGCTCAAAGTAGATGCTAGCAGCCAAGTGGAGGTTTCATGATGAATCAGCATGCCTTAATTGAAGCCAGAGATCTGCATAAGTATTACCATATAAAAACAGGCATATTTCAGCCTAATCTCAGTTTACAAGCACTCTCTGGTGCTAGCTTTGACCTTCATGCAGGACAAACCTTGGCTGTTGTGGGTGAATCAGGTTGTGGTAAATCAACTTTAGCCCGCTTGCTGACCTTGATCGAACAGCCGACGGCAGGACAGCTCACATTAGATGGCATAGACTTAGCCACTGCTAATAAAAAAGAAGTGGCTAGGCAGTTGCGAAAAACTGTACAAATGGTTTTTCAAGATCCCTTTGGCTCATTAAACCCAAGGCAAAAAGTAGGTGATATTCTGCAAGAGCCTCTGCTCATTAACACTAACTTAAGCTCGAGTGAAAGGCGCGAACAAGTGCTTGCTATGATGCGCCGAGTGGGTTTACGAGACGAGCACATTCACCGTTATCCGCACATGTTTTCTGGTGGCCAGCGCCAGCGTATTGCCATTGCACGGGCCCTCATTCTAAAACCCAAAATTGTAGTGCTGGATGAACCGGTATCGGCATTGGATGTCTCCATTCAAGCGCAAGTGCTGAACTTACTCATTGAGTTGCAACAAGAACTAGGCCTAGCCTACGTCTTTATTTCTCACGATTTGAGTGTAGTGCGCCATATTGCTGATCAAGTGTTGGTCATGTATTTAGGCAAGCCAGTAGAGCAAGGCCCAAGCCAAGCCGTATTTGATAGCCCCCAGCATCCTTATACCCAAGCCCTTCTATCGGCCACGCCTCAAGCCAATACTAACCGTAAACGCCAACGTATAAAGCTGACGGGAGAATTACCATCACCACTGGACCCACCTAGTGGATGCAGTTTTCACCCTCGTTGCCAAAATGCTATGCCACAATGTAAAACAACGGCGCCAGTGATGGCGCAACATGGTGAAATAAGTGTGGCGTGTTTGTTAATAAACTAGCTAATTAACTAGTTATTTAGGTGGAATCAATAATGCCTTCTAAGCCCATTGCCCGACCTGCTAAACCTGTATCTATCACCCAAGGCTTTAACAAAATTAACGCTTTGATCAATCGAACGCCTACCTATAACGGTAATGGTAATGGTGATGGATTTTTAAGTTTGGCAGATTATCGAGATGGCGGTATATTCCTCGCCCATTACGCGGGCAATAGCGAATGGGAAAGGCACTCTAAAGGTGATGAAATGGTGATGGTGGTAGACGGCGAAACGACCCTTATTTTATTACACAACGGGGAAGAAATTGGTCACCCAATGTCACAAGGAATGCTGCTAGTGGTGCCGCAGAACATGTGGCATCGGTTTGAATCCCCCCAACTTGTTAAGATCATGACCATTACCCCTCAACCTACTGACCACTCTGTTAAAAAACCCTCTTGATCAAAACATCTAATTGACAAAACTAGTGACTTTGCCATTAAGCTCGAACGGATAGGTCACTCGATCCAACGTGTTAAGATGTCAAGGATTAAAGCTACTAAGTTTAAAATCACCCATTGTTACGATATGACAGAGAATTAGTATGAACGTTCGAGAAATAATACATGCCGACTGTGATCGCTATAGGCAACTAAGAACAACCCTTGATAATGAATCCCCAATGTGGGGTGCAGTCGCAGGGGAGCGCGAGCATTTGGGTGACCATGCCACACGTCAATTTGACCATCTACTGGAAAATCCTTCAAGCACTATATTTGTTGCAGAAAAACAAGCCACTTTTACTGGTTTCTTGGCTTTGGATACCAGTTTGTGGCAGAGTCTGTCGCGCACCACCACGCTAATGGTGGGAGTATTGTCTGCATATCAGGGTAAAGGCATCGCATTGAGTCTTTTTCAACAGGCACAGGTGTGGACAGCTGAAAAAGATATCCATCGTATTGAGCTTGTGGTCCTCAGAGACAATATTTCAGCCATAGGGCTTTATAAAAAAATGGGTTTTGTTGAGGAAGGTGTGCGCAAACAATCTAGCTATCTGAATGGTCAGTTTGTAGATGAAATTTATATGGCTAAATTGTTGAACTGATATTTACCTTGTTTAGGGAAGGAACCTGTAGCTCACATCAACTATTTTGATTAATAATGCAAATAAAGTACCTGTGGATGAAGGGTCTACTTTAGCAGATAGGGGCACTATACTTGCTCTATTAATAGCAACCTAATGTAGTAACTTAGTTTACTAACGCAAAGCTACAGGAAACCGGCCATGATGGCAGGGTAACAGTTATTCTGTCCTAGGTTATGGGTTAATTTGGGTCATTAATAATCAACTGGATCTGTCTCTACCTTTTTAGTTTCAGCATAGGCCTCAAGGGCTTTTAGTCGAGATTCTTTCACCTGCACAAGCGGGTGTGGGTAGGTATCACCTAAAATAACATTGGCTTTTTCCAATACATCTTGAGGAGCTTCCCAAGGCTTATATAAATATTTATCGGGTAGGTCTTTTAGCTCTGGTAGGTAACGCTTAGTGTATTCCCCTTGAGGGTCAAACTTTTCGCCTTGAATGACGGGGTTGAATACCCTGAAATAAGGCGAAGCATCGGTGCCACAGCCTGCCACCCATTGCCAACTGGCACTGTTACTGGCTAAATCTGCATCCACTAGACAATCCCAAAACCAACTGGCACCTAAACGCCAGTCTACGAGTAGGTTTTTGATCAAAAAGGAGGCTGTTACCATGCGCACGCGATTGTGCATATAACCTGTTTGCCAAAGTTCGCGCATACCTGCGTCAACCAGGGGATAGCCAGTCAGTCCCTTTTGCCAGCGCTTGAGTGAGTCTGGGTTGTTTTCCCATGGAAAACGATCAAAGGTCGATTTAAAGTTTTGATCTGGTATACCAGGAAAGTGAAACAGGAGGTAATAAGAGAACTCGCGCCAACGTATTTCCCTTTTGAAGTGTTCACTGTTGAGATCATTAGGAATGGTTAATAATGTATTAACGATTTGTTGGGGCGCTATGTCACCAAAGTGCAGATATGGGGATAACCTTGATATGGCTTTTAATGCAGGCCGGTCACGGCCCTCTTTGTAATCATTGATACCATGATGTAAAAATGTATTGAGCACTGCCAGTGCGCCCTCTTCACCAGGCACCCAATGTTGACTGAAATTAACGCCCCAGTTAGTTTTAGGTAAAAGTGACAAGGTGTCTAAGCTAGTGGCTTGGGCATCAACTAGCAACGGTTTGGGCAACTCAGGTGCTGGTAACGGGGTGACATGACGCTCTACTTTACTTGCCTCACGGTCATAAGGGGTGAATACTTTATATGGAGTCTCATCCTTTTTTAACACCGACCAAGGCTCATTTAGTAATGAGCCATTAATACTTTTAGCGTCGATGCCTTGGGATAATAATTGCTCTTTGATGAGTTTGCTTTGCGCAATATGGTAGGGCTCATAACAGCGGTTCCAAAAAACACTCTGCACTTCAAAACGTTGGCATAAATCAGCAATAATAGTCGCAGCGTCACCACTATACACATTGAGCGCATGGTCTAAGGATGTATTCAATGCGGCTAACGAATGATGCAACCACCACCGACTGGCTCTTCCCATCTTATAAGCGCCTGCGGTGTTATCGTCCAAAATGTAGATGGGTAACACTCGCTTGGCCTTGCACGCTGCTGTGAGTGCGGGGTTGTGGTTTAATCGTAGGTCTTGTCGGAACCAGATAATTGAAACTGGATGATTCATAGACACCTTACTTTATTTTTTCAATGACAAGGGTGATTTGACCAACCTTAAAACCCCATTTAGTCATTTCAGTTTGATTAATCAAACGAGACTCATCCAGTTGATAGATCCAATCATTTAAGTGGATATCCCATACCGTGTCATCAACTTCTATGGCTAAAGTATATTGCCAATTAAAGGCAAAGCCTCGGCTTTGGCCCGAGGCTTCACCGACAGAATCAGAGGCTACACCGGTGTAACGATTGTCAGCGTGTTCTACCAAATTCCAGACTCTTCGCTGAGTCTCACCATCGTCATAAAAAAAGTCTTCCTCAAGCACGCCCTTATTACCCTCCCATGAGCCAATTAAATCAGCACGAAAACGTCGAATCACCTTGCCGTCTCTATTTTGTACCATGCCATAGGCTTCAAGTTTGCCATCAAAAAACGTTTTCATGTCAAATTCGGGGGTAGTGGATTGGTAATCAGAAATTTTAGCACTGCACCCAATTAGTAGGAATCCTAAACAAACAGCGACAAGTGAACGCGAAAAATAACGCATTAAAAGTTTAAAATTGATCATGGGTTTAGTCCTATTAATTGATTGCGAAGTTTTGGTTTTAGCGTGTTCTCAGAGAGCCATATGGCACTGAAAGCTGATGCAAATGCGGTATCATTTAAGGAACCAATAAACCTTTTGTTGTAGAAAAAATGACTAACACTCGACTCATCCACGTACAATATGAGTTGGTCTTGGGGTTCAATATTAGGCCAAATGTCAGCTAATATGCTGACCCATTCAGCTTGGTAATCTATTTTTTGACGCAGCCACTCATCAATCGTTGATTCGATGAGTTGCTCAGCGCTAATACTGCGCTTATAGAGCAGCTCAAGGGCGAGGGGCTGTTGATTAGCAACATAGGCACCTGAAGGAGTGAGTACTTTGGCTTCATAAATTTCAAACCACAGCCATTTCATATTAGCTGAGCCCACTAGTTTAAAGCTAGGTAGAGGGGTCGTTTCAACGGAGGTATTGGCATTAAATGTTTGGCTACTTACTGTTTGTGTACTCAACGCATGCTGACTAGGGAGCAGCAGAAGGCCAAGAATTGCCCATACGAGTGTTGATTGTTTGAGTTTATCCATGGGATTTTTGCCTCATTAAAACGTCCAGTTTGACACACATAGGTAACCAGATACCCCAAAGGATGGCCACTATAGTCAGAGTAACCAAAGACCCTTGGGGGAAAACAACAGCGCCCAACTTCCAACTGGCCCAATACGCATAGACACCACCTAGAGCGCTGAAACTGATCAGGTAAATCCACTTGAACTTGCGCAAGAAACGCATGCTATGGCCTAAGTTCAGAATAAAAGCGGCCCATAAAAATAGTAGCCAAACTGGCCATGCAGAAAAGCTGAAGAAGCCCAATTGCATCATTGATAAGTCGATAATAAATCCACCTAAGGCCAGTATAAGAACTTTACTATCTTCAAAGCGGCTCGGTGTAAAAACAAAATGCATAGCTAAAATAGCTAGGGTGACAGGCAGCCAAGTGTTACCACCTAAAATTAGGGATAGCCACATCACTTGAAAGCTAATCAGTTGAAACCACAACCATTTTGTCATTACGTTAGCCCTAGTACTCGTTTTTTATCAGTTGGATATGCGCCAAACCAATGGCTGACTCTCGGAAGCCACCTTCACAATAGCAGAAATAATAGTCCCACAAACGGATGAAGTCATCACTAAAGCCCAACGATTGAATGGCTTCACGATTGGCTAAAAAAGTCGCTCGCCAAGCGCTGAGTGTTCTTGCATAGTCAATACGGTAATCTGAAAGCTGTTTCATATACATGTTGGTGTTGTTCTTTACTAAGTCACAAATTACGCTGACCGAAGGCAAGTGGCCACCTGGAAATATATTACGCTGAATGAAGTCAACATTGTTCACATAGCTGTCATAGCGTTGGTCGTTCATGGTGATGGCTTGAATAAACGATTTTCCACCTGGTTTTAATAACTTATCTAACATTCCAAAATAGGTTGGCATAAACTTATGCCCTACAGCTTCAATCATTTCAATGGAAACAATTTTAGAGTATTCACCTGTTAAATCGCGATAATCCTTCTTTAATAAGGTTATTTTTTGATCCAAATCAGCGTCATTGATACGTTTTTGGGCGAGGTCAAACTGGGCGTCTGATATGGTTGTTGTGGTGACTTGGCAGCCATAGTTTTCAGCTGCATAACAGGCTAACCCACCCCACCCAGTGCCTATTTCAAGCAGGTGGTCGTCTTCGGTGAGGTTTAAGGCCTCACAAACAGTTTTAAGCTTGTGCTGTTGAGCCTCCTCAAGGGTTGTGGTCTCATGTGGAAAAATGCCAGATGAATATTGCATGGCCTTATCTAAAAACACCTCATACATCTCATTACTTAAGTCGTAATGTGCGGCAATGTTGGTTCGACTGCCTGTCTTACTATTGCGGTTCGAGCGATGCTTGAACATGTTGACAATGTTTAATAAGAATCCAAAGCGCTGCTCGTGCTTTTCTAGGGTTGCTAAATTCCTAGAAAATAGGCGGATCACGTCAACTAAATTATCACTACTCCACATGCCCTCGACGTAGGCTTCACCTGCACCAATACTGCCGCCCCATAAAATACGTGAGTAGGCTTTTTGGTCGTGCACAGTAACAGTGGCTTTAATGTTTGCATCACTGTTACCAAACGAGATTTCTTGCCCATTTTCAATCAACCTAATATGGCCATCAGTTAATTTCTTGAGTAATGAAAATACTACTTTTTTACTCAACGAGGACTTCCCCATTTGCTCAATATCTTTAATGTTGGACATGCTCATGTTTTACTCTTCGTATTGGGCTTGCTAGTCGACAAGGTAGGTGATTCGGTTTTTTTTGTTTGGTAAGGCACATAACGGATACCTTTCAAATACAACCTTAAAGCTTGCCAGTAAATAGCCCTTACAATGCTAAGGGATACAATTGGCCAGCGAAAGAATACTGCTGTAATTTTTTTAGCGTCAATGTTATAGCGGGTTGCGCAAAACGATGCCGTAAATAGGTGATGCTCGCGCCAGCTTTCGATAATAATTTCTGTGCGCGTTGTGGGTTCTTTAACTTGCCATCGGTACTCCATGTCTAAATCCATAAAGGGTGATACATGGAATGCTTTTTCTGTAGCGACGGGTGATATTAAATCAATCAAGTAACAGTGGCTCTTATTCCAAGGTGTATTGCTAACTTCGGCCACAAGGTATTTGGCGGTTTCGTTTTCATACAAAAAGAAAAAGTTAACAGGGCTAAAATAAATACCAAAGCAGCGTAATTGAGCCAACATACATACGCGATTTATAGGGCTAACGTTTGCTCCCAAAGAATCAGCGATGGCTATCGCACGCGTTTTTAAAAACAGCCCAGTATTGGCTTTTGATACTGTGGTGGGAAGTTGTTCATGGCTAAAGTAATCATTAGCCTTGAGCTGCAAAGGGGCCCATCGCTTTGCAGAAAACCACCAAAATTTATGTTGTAGTAGTTCAACTTCGTCAAGGTCGATAAAATTCATATACAGTGGATAGGTGAATTGGTGCTCTTTGGGGAACACGCGTTTATGAAATACCTGGCCAATGTAAAAGGCACTCTTAATAGCCGTATCCATGCTCACATCAATCACTGATGCACTATTTGCGTGGGCATTAGGCATGCGCAGGGCCCTGCGTTAAAGCGTCTTCTTGAATCTCACTTGTCTCACTCTTCGCTAGGGGCTCAGTGGAATCGACACTATCAAGAGAAATCCCAAATCGATGGCAAACATCCAAGGCACTGCGTACGCCATCTTCATGAAAACCGTTATACCAATAGGCACCGCAAAAATGGGTCAAACGATTGCCACAAATACTAGACCTTAATTTCTGCGCCGCAATAGACTCAAGAGTGAAAACAGGGTGAGAATAAGTAAAGCGGCGCAGAATATGTTGTGGAGCAATACGTGATGTTTGGTTCAGGGTGACGCACAGGTCTTGCTTAGTTTGAAGGCCCTGTAAAATATTCATGTTGTAGGTGAGTGTGGGTAACGTATCTACCTTTGGGTCAATGCAGTAATTCCAGCTTGCATAGGCTCTTTTGTGTTGAGGTAGTATGGTTTTATCCGTGTGCAGTACCACATCATTAGCGCGGTAATTAATGGCACCAAGTACTTGTGTCTCAGACTCACTTGGATCGCTTAATAGAGCTAAGGCTTGGTCTGAGTGACAAGCAAAAATAACCTCATCAAACGTTTCAGTCTGGCCCTTACTGGTAATTTCAACACAGTCTTTAAAGCGCGTGACTGATGTTACAACGGCGTTTAGCCGAATGTCTTGAATAGATTGTGTAAGGCCTGGTATGTAGCTGCGTGAGCCACCTTCAATCACATACCACTGGGGGCGGTTAGCAATATCAAGCAAACCATGATTACTCAAAAAGTTTAGGAAAAACTGCAATGGAAAATCTCTACAACTATCGATAGAAGCTGACCAGATGGCAGCTGTCATAGCCAGCACATAGTGGGTCGCAAAATAATCACTAAAACCGTGCTTATCAAGAAATTCTCCCAGGCTTCCCTGGTTATCTAGGCTGGATTCGTTGGCTTTTTTAGACAATCGGTTAAAGCGCAGAATCTCAAAAATAAAGTAATAAAACCGAGGGTTGAGCAAATTTCGCCTTTGTGCAAACAGTGTATTTAAATTATGTCCATTGTATTCAAGGCCTGTGGCTTTATTATGCACGCTAAAGCTCATTTCAGTGGGCTTGCTGGCCACTCCGATTTGAGTCATCATTTTAATGAAGTTGGGGTAGGTGCGATCATTAAAAACAATAAAACCAGTATCTACAGCTAAGGTTTTTCCCTCTATAGCAAGGTCAATCGTTGCTGTGTGACCCCCTAAACAGTCATTGGCTTCAAATAGGGTAGTGTGGTGTTGTTTGCTTAGCAGGTAACCACAAGTCTGACCCGAAATGCCACTACCAATAATCGCAATGCGTTTTTGGTGGGGCTGGGGTTGGGAAGGCGTCATTCGGCATTCCTGATCATTTTAATGGCTAGACGGCGCCAAAGGGTATTAGGCAGCAAGGATAATAATTTCATTATCAACAAGAATACTTTGGGAAAATTAATCTCCAACTTACGTTTTTCAAGCCCTCGCATAATATACCTGCAGGCTTGATCGCCAGAGATTATACCCGGCATTGAAAATGTGTTCTTTTGGGTGAGAGCCGTATCCACAAACCCTGGTCGGATGAGTGACACAGCAATGCCTTTGGGACCTAAGTCAATGGCCAAAGTACGGGTTAAATAATCAAGTGCGGCCTTAGACGCACCATAGGCTTCTGAACGAGTCAGTGGCAGCAAGGTCACAGATGAACTCACAACGGCGAGTTGACCACCTTGTTTGATGTTGTCTAACACGCCTTCCAAGCAATAACCTGTGCCTGCAACATTGGTGTCTATCACACGCTTAAACAAAGCACTGTCAAAAGGCACTACAGTATCCATGTACTCGCATGTGCCTGCATTGAGTATTGCCAGATCAAGAGACTTGACTTGCTTGAGCTGGTTAATCACCTCTGTGCGTTGGTTAATATCAAAAGTGCATAGTGTCAGTTCTGAGTGTGTTGATAAAAGTGCATCTTGTAACTTACTTAATGAGCGCCCACAAGCAATGACATGCCAACCTGCGGCTAAGTAACTTAGGGCAAGATGCATTCCAATACCAGAGCTTGCGCCTGTGATTAAAATGCGTTTCACGCGACTAGCCTTTTTTTCAGCGCTTGAATGATTGTTTTCAATATGGGTACTTGTTCATAAAACATACTGCCTACATCAAAGTAATCTCTGTGGTACGTGATGCGCTCATCAAACTTAATTTCACTCACACCAGTCACCGTAATCTCTTTATGGCCATTTAATTTTGGGTGAGCAAAGCTCATGGTCCAAGTAATAAAAGCTTGGCCATCATTAGCCACCACATCAGTTATTTCAAAACGACAATAGGACACGTTCGACATCATTTTGCTAAAATGACGTTTAAGGTCATTAAGCCCTTCGACTTTCCCAATCGGATCTTCGAACACTGCATTTTGATCATAAATGCTATCAAGTCCAGCAATGCTGTCCTGATTAAACTCTTTGTAGTAGAGGCAAAAATTCTCAACTATTGTGTGCATAATATAGTGGCCCTAATGGTTAACTTTTTCAAACATAACAAGCTTAAAACTATACCTTAAAACTCTACCTTAAAAGTGAATGCATGATTGTGGCTGTGCTAAGTTGTTATTAAAGCAAGCAATATCTTCAGTTAAACAGGCACTGATACCAACCTGCATAAAAAACGGATTAGCATCAATGGATGCCTTGTCAGCAGCTGTAAAATGTTGGCTACTCATCGTGTCGTTCTCACCCGCCCATTATAGTCTGATGTAATGCAAGTGCGCTATTGAGGGCGCCGACGGTGCCCCCACTCGCTAACCAATCCCCACAACAGCCCACTTTGAGTGTTTTATCCCAGATGAAGGGCTGGTGTGCTTGTGTGACAGGTTTATGTCGTGCCATGCGCCAATAATGAGATGTCAATGCGTGGGGCTCCATTTTGACACCAAAATGTTGGCAGAAGGATTGGGTCAATTTAACAGCAGCGATCTGACTATCTGCATGGTGTTGTTCATGTGCCCACTCATGCGTGCTATGCAATACCCATATTTCTTGCAGGGGGTTTGGACAATTTCTATCGGGTTTGCTGTTTTCACGAACGGCCCT